>ODAJ014776623.1_pt1 | contig 95102 bp, 91 predicted proteins | sample 1539241 | NCBI WGS metagenome assembly ODAJ01 (sample SAMN02144231, study PRJEB22623) | gut metagenome | biome: sheep rumen | host: Ovis aries | place: New Zealand | reverse complement strand
TGGCCGCCTCATAAAAAGGCATGGTTCTTGCTCGAAACGCAAGCGTTTCGCCCTTCAAACCACACCTTTTTATGAGGTGCTGAATAATTAGCATATGAGATTCATCGAATGAAAAATGTTAAACTGGAGGTTGTCTGAAAATGAATACACCAGCATACGATCTCATCTGCATCGGCACCGCACTTGTGGACTCCCTCATCAGGGGGTTTGATCCAAACCCGATCTCGGCGGCCGGCTACCGGGCAGCCTCCGGAACCTTAAGTGTCGGCGGCGAGGCCGTGAACGAGTCGATGGCGGCGGCAAAACTGGGAGTGAAGACCGCGATCCTCTGCTCACTGGGGCAGGACGATGCCGGCGACATGGTCTCGGGAGCGCTTGCGCGGAGCGGCGCCGACACCTCGCTCATCATCCGCTCGGCGGAGAACGCAACCCCGGTCACAACCATGTTCGTAAATGACGACGGGACGCGGAAATCCATCACGAACGCGGCCCATCGGTACAACTTTCACCCGGAAAAATACACGGAGCGCTTCACAAACGCAAGGGCCGTGATCCTAGGCTCCCTCTTCAGGGCTCCCTTCGACGATCCGGCGATCATCCACGCGGTGCTTGCGGCTGCAAAGGAGAGAGGAGAGCTTGTTTTTGCCGACACAAAGCTTCCGAACTTCAGGTTTCTGACCCTCGCGGACATCAGGGAGTCCCTGCCGCTCATCGACTATATCACCCCGAATGAGGACGAGGCCCGCTATTACACCGGGAAGGAGGAGCCGGAGGAGATGGCGGACGTCTTCCTCGGCCTGGGCGTTAAAAACGTGATCATCAAGCTCGGCGGGAGGGGCTGCTATTTTAAAAATGAAACCATCTCCCTCCACCTGCCGCCCTGCGATATTACGGCGGTCGACGCGACCGGAGCCGGCGACAATTTCGTTGCAGGGTTCGCCTCGGAGATTTTGAGGGGAGCCGACCCCGTGACGGCCCTTCATTTTGCGAACGCCTGCGGGGCAATCTGCACGACCGCTGTCGGCGCGGGAACCGCACTTAAGAGCCGCGAGCAGGTGCTTCAATTTCTTACAACGCATTAAAAAAGAAGAAGGCTCATCCCGGGGCATTATCCGGGATGAGCCTTCTTTTTTTATTAGGGTAGGTATGAATCAAATTTTGCGTTCCGCGTGCATGAGCGCGGCGAGATCGATGCCGGCGGAGGTCAGCTTCTTCATGACGGCCATCATGTAGCGGTTTGCGTCGTCATAAGGGCCGTGCTCGCCGATCGCGACATCGAGGAAGTCGTTGTAAGCCGGGTTGACGTGAGTCTCCCAGTGGGTGATCTCACCGTACTCGTTGGTGCGGATGAAGCTGTAGGCGAAGAAGTCCAAGAAGACGCCGTCCTTCTTGCGGTAACCGCCGAAGTGGGTCTTCCAGGCGCAGCCTTCGATGGACGGGAAGCACTCGAAGTCGATGGGCTTCCAGTCATTGAACTCGACGGAGTAGGAGAGGGCCTCCATGGTCGCGGAGTCCTCCACCGAGATTGGATTGGTCTCGAGGTCGATCATGCTGTTGCCGAAATAGGGTGACCAGTACTCGGCGTGCGGGGCGTATTTCCAGGTCTCGTAGACCGCACCGTCCTTCACGGCCTTCTTGTCATATGCGTGAAAATAAGATTCTGCGATCGCTTTGTTGTTTGCGATTCTTTCGAGGTCTGTCAGGACCTTCTTCCTGGTGTTTTCAATGATTTAAGCGCTTCCTTGAGTTTTTTATTATGCCGGCTCTTGCTTTTGATGCTCAGCTTTTCTATAATTATAAGCAACAACTGTTGGACTTACAACAAACGGATTTTGAGATATTGATGCTAAAACAACACGTCGCTGCATTTTGTATAATGGGAGAAATGTATGAAAGAAAAGATGAATCAGCGGGTGGCCCTCACCAGACGGCTCCTCAGGGAGAGCCTCACGGACATTCTCAAAAATAAAAGCATTGAGGCGATATCCGTGTCCGAGCTCTGCAAGCACGCGGGCATCAACCGCTCCACATTCTACGCCCATTACAGCATCCCCTCGGACATCCTCGATGAGATGAAGAAGGACTTTGCGGCGGAGCTTGCCGAGTCGCTGAGGAGCGTCACAAATGAGATGACGCCGAAGGAGAGGCTCATCCGGATCTGCGAATACATCCATGAGAACAGAGAAACGGAGAAGACGATCCTCTTAAACAGCGGCGATGACGAGGTGCTGGGGGCGGCGCTGGCGAGTTCATTTGATATCTGGGGGATCACCCTGCCGTTTATGGATGAGAAACATCTCGATGCGGATATGCAGCGGCTGGTGAGGTCGTTTTATTTTCATGGGATCTTCCGCGTGATACGGGAGTGGATACGGTCGGATATGGGGAAGACGCCGGCGGAGGTCGGCGGGATACTGTACGAGATGTTGTTTGGGTGAGAGGGAAAAGGTTATGCTGAAAGTATTTTTGGGAAACATGCCGGAAGCGGTTTATAATACAGCCGTTTATTTTAAAAACGATTACGAAGATGAATGGATCGTAGATCCGCGCGTAAAAGAAATGATTCGAGATGTCGATCATTCTGAAGTGATGTACAGCGGTGTGATAGACAGTCCCGTTCTCGGTAAGATTCCGCCGGTGGGACTTTCCGGCGGTGTGAAAACTTTGATTCTGGTTCTTTTTGAGCCGACAAAGATATTTAATGCGTCAACCTGCGGTGACAACTGCGCAAAATGGCTTTTGAAAATCGCCGAGAAAGAAGATAGGACTATCAATCTTCGTCATATTATGGATTTTGGGGAAGAGCCTTTTGAGATTGAGGTACTGAATACCGGCGATATTGTGCACTCTATGACCGAGTTTGTGGACATTGCGATCGACTATGTATGATGGAGGCGGATCATGAGAGGAATCTACAGAGTGATTATTCAGAACAAACGAATCCGCTATGATTTTGAACTGAAACGGAATCTGACGATACTTCGCGGCGACAGTGCTACAGGCAAGACGACTCTGGTGGATATGATCCGGGAATACATCAACAACAGAGAAGATGATTCCATTGAGCTTGTATGTGATAAGCAGTGTTACGTCGTGGAAGGAGCTACCTGGAAGGGGCAATTGTCGATCATAAAAGATAGAATTCTATAGACAGCCGGAACATATCTGCAGTACTCAAAGAGTCGAATTAACCCTGCCTATTTAAAGGGACAGGTTCGAGACATGATTCTGAAAGAAATTCCTAAAGTGAATTTTGAAAAGTAATTTTTACACCGGAAAAATAAGGGGACAAAAGTGAAAACTTGAGGTTTCTCGGACCATTTTGCTGAAGGCGGCAAAATGGTCTTTTTTTGATTGATTGCGGCTTCTTTGTATTTTTCTGGGTTGACAAAAGGAAGGCTAAATACTAAAATTAAATAAAATTCGGCAAAATGAAATAATGCCGAAAATAAATGAAGCGAGGCGAAATGATGATGGATACCCCGATGCTTCCAGTGGATCAGAAAATTTTTAGCATGCAGGAACTTAAAAGTAGTGGATTTTCACACTATCAGGTCAATAAACTTGTCAGTGAGGGAAAACTTAGAAAACTTAGTAAAAGCTATTACGAGAGTACGGAGTATTGCGGAGAGGAATCCGACTTCTACTATGTAAAGGCCTATGCACCAAGAGGCGTAATCTGCATGCTCAGCGCAGCGGTATACTATCAGCTGACGACATTCATACCGGATGCAATCGATGTTGCAATCCCGAGGAAGGACAGAATCTCTACCAGACCGGATTGGCCGCAGATAATTGTTCACCATTATACGGATGAACGACATAGGCTGGGAGTGACCACGATCAACGAAGGAAATAATGAATTCCAGATTTATGATATGGAGAAGACTGTCGTTGATGTTGTGTATTATAGAGAGAAGGTTGGAATTGAAGAGACTAAAGAAATCCTGGTAACCTACCTGCAAAGGAAAGATCGTGACCTGAATCGGCTCCTGAAATATGCGAGGCTGATGAAATGTGACAAGATAATGAGGCGGTATCTGGAGGTGCTGGTATGACTAGTGCAATATCTGTGAAGGACAGATTGAAGAATCAGGCGGCAGCATACGGAAAGACCTTACAGGAATTGCTTGTAGTGTATGGATTGGAAAGAACCATATACCGGGTGGCGGTTTCAGAATATGCGGAGCGTTTTACCTTGAAAGGAGGTATCTTTCTGTATGCTTTTTTTGAAGGAGAGTTTGCAAGAGCCACAAGAGACATAGATTTTTTGGCGAAAAATATTTCGAATAATGCAGAGGAGATAAAAACGGTATTTGAGAATATTTTCAGTATCAGCTGTGATGATGCGTTACGATATGATCTTAATACACTGGAAGTGAAAAATATAACAGAGTTTAAGGAATATCATGGCGTGAATATTTCTATTATGGCATATCTGGACAGGACAAGGATTCCGGTATCTATTGATATCGGATTTGGGGATGTCGTTTATCCAAACAGAGTAAAAATGGAGTTTCCTGTACTGCTGGACATGAATGTGCCGGAAATCTATGCATATTCAATAGCTTCCGTAATTGCAGAGAAATTTGAGGCTATCGTTTCGCTTGGAGATGCAAACAGTCGATATAAGGATTTTTATGATCTTTATATACTTGCGGCACAATGTGATCTTTGCGGGACTGAACTTAGAGAAGCGGTCAGAGAAACTTTTAAGCGTAGAGAAACTGGTTATGATGAAATATTTGCCTTCTCAGATGGATTTATAACAAGCGAGATTCACCAAAATAGATGGAAGGCTTTTTTAAGAAAGAAGAAAGCACTTTTAAACGTTGATTTGGCAGAAGTAGTTGCACTGCTGCGCTCGTTGCTCTTGCCGATTGTCGATAGTATCATTGGTGACAAAGAATTTGTTGCTGCATGGAATCATGAATCGCAAAGGTGGGAAGAAATAAAAAATGAAACAGTAAACCCTTTGGAGTCATAGACCTTACTTGGAAAATCCCATCTTACCACCCCAACCCTTGCAACACCTTTGCAAAAACTGCACTTTTTCCGATATTTCCCCGAGCGTGTGATATTTCTGTGATGTTTCACAGGATATTCTCTTCCCGTACTAAAGAGAAATGAACGTCTTGGAAAAGACAGAAAGGAGATTATGGCATTTGCCAAAAAAGGTGAGGTGGTCGTACCGTACGCTTATCAGACTGAGGATTGGCCCAGCAAGAGCGGCAGCTATGTAAAGGGCGAAAATGATCCGTATCTTGCAACTGGTATAAAACAGTTCTGGAAGGACAATACGCCCGGTGTGTTTTCGACGAGCATCGCCATTTCAAACGAGCATCATATGATGAAACTCGGTTCCGGCTGCATGAAGTCTGAGTGGGACCTGCTCATCTTCCAGGCTGCGTAACTGCACAAGAGTGATATAAAGCCGGCCGCGAGGCCGCCGCTAAACGGGAGTCTCTCATGAAAATGAGAGGCTCCCATTTTCATGGAGAAATTTATAAGAGAATACGATCCGGGCTTACTGGAAAGCTTTGAAAACAAGCATCCGGAGAACGACTACATCGTTAAAGCCAACTGTCCGGAGTTTACAAGCCTGTGCCCGATCACGGGACAGCCGGATTTTGCAAATATAGTAATCTCCTATGATATGGTTCCCGAGAGAGTGGATAACAGGTAAACAGGTCGAAGCTCATTTCACGAGGGCAGTTCTCAAGCACCGGTTGACCTCATCCCGGGCAACTTCAACCAAGACCTGCTGGAAATCCGCTGTTTTCTGAGATATAGTGTAATTGAGGAAAATAAAGAACGCGGAGGTGCTTAAAGGAAAATGGAATCACTCGCATTTCGCCTGGCTGAGGCCAGGAAAAACAGCGGTCTTACGCAGGGGCAGGTAGCCGAAAACCTTCACATCACGACGCAGTCCGTGAGCTCGTGGGAGTGCGGGAACTCGATCCCGGACACGGAGAAGCTGCCGGAGATCGCGGCCCTCTACGGGGTCACGACCGACTGGCTCTTAAGCGGGAAGCTGCCGGCGGCCGAGATCCTGGAGGTGACCTCCAACCTCTCCGACAGGCTGTTCAGCGAGGCGCGCATGATCACGTATGTGGGGGCCTACTGCAACGCGAAGGGTCTGTACCAGACAAAGAGGGCGCTCGCATTTGCCCGGGAGAAGCACAACGGACAGTACCGAAAGCCCGGTCACAGTGACGAGCGGATCCCTTACATTTATCATCCGCTGCTTCTGACCTGCCACGCGCTGGCGCTGGGCCTTATTGACGACGACCTCCTTTCGGCCTGCCTCCTCCACGATGTGTGCGAGGACTGCGGCGTGGAGATCTCCGAGCTTCCGGTAAATGACGCCACCCGGGAAGCCGTCCGGCTCCTCACGAAGCCGGAGAATTTCGGGAAGACGGACCCGGAGTACCGAACCTACTACGAGGGGATCGCCGGGAATCGGATTGCCCTGATTGTGAAGCTGCTGGATCGGTGCAATAACATTTCCAGTATGGCGACCAGCTTCACCGACGAGCACATGGCGGAGTATATCAAGGAGACGCAGGAGTACATTCATCCGCTGATGAAGAGAGCGAGGGATGAGTATCCGGAGTATTCGAATCAGCTGTTTTTGATCCGGTATCATATGAACAGCGTGCTGGAGACGGTGAGGCATCATATGAGGGCGGGGTTGTGAGAAAAGAATAGTATTGGAGAGAGTTCGGCGGGCCGGGCTCTTTTTTGTTGGGAAAATGAAAACACAAGGGAAAACCGACACCATCAAATTGACGGATAGTGGATTATGGGGTATAATGTTTGACGGGATTGTGTATTTGAATGTGATTATACTACTTTCAATTTGATCATTTTCCCATTCATTTTTATCAAAAATTGATAAATGATTAAGTTGAAACTTGCCGGAATATTGTATAATGTCAATATATCAACAGAAACGGAGAGGGAAGCATGCCGCACATTTCAGAATATGAAGTCGAGACCAAATTTATCGATCGACTTGAATCCATCGGCTATCAGTATGCTGATCTTAAAAACTATGATGATGTCCTTAGAAACACAAGAGCGCAGCTCGCAAGGCTCAACGCAATAAAACTGCTTGCGGCTAAAGGAAAAGCGGATTTCAGCGATGCGGAGTGGAACCGTGTGCTCATCCATCTGGACAACCACTCGGTGTATGAGTCCGCGAAAACCCTGAGGGACAAGTACGTCTTAACGCTGGACGACGGAAAGACGGTGTATCTTGACTTCTTCTCACATGATACGGACAGGAACATCTACCAGGTCGCACACCAGATCACGATGGATCCGGCTCACAAGGATGATGTCTCCTACAAGAACAGATATGATGTGACGATTCTGGTCAACGGGCTGCCGCTGATTCAGGTTGAATTAAAGCGCCCCGGTGTTGAGATCAACGAAGCAATCAACCAGATAAACCGCTATAGAAAGTTCTCCTTCAGAGGCCTTTTCAGGTATCTTCAGCTCTTTGTGGTCTCCAACTCTGTGCAGACGAAATACTTCTGCAATGAAAATGAAATGCAGAGCGGTATGTACAACCCGATCCTGAAGAGCCTTGTATTTTTCTGGACGGATGACAAGAACAAGCGCATCAACACGCTGGAAGAGTTCACCTCAGAATTCTTCCGCAAGGCAGCGATAACTGAGATGATTGATAAATTCATGGTCATCAAGTCCACGGAACCGATCCTGATGGTGATGCGGCCGTATCAGATTTACGCGGTAAAGGCCGCAAGACGCCGCGTGCTGGAAGCCAACCAGAACGGCTATGTCTTTGCCTGCACCGGATCCGGCAAGACTCTTACTTCGTTTAAGTTGGCTCAGCTTCTTAGGGATGAGCCGAGGGTGGACAAGGTCATTTTCCTCATCGACCGAAAGGACCTTGACGATCAGACCGTTGACGAGTACAACTCCTTCGAGAAGGACTGCGTCGACAACTCCGACAGCACCTATGTGCTGGTGAAGCAGCTCTCGGACTCGGACAGAAAAATGATCGTCACAACGATCCAGAAGATGGCAAACGCGGTCAAATCGAAGCGCTACGAAGCCCTGATGGACTCTTACCGGGACAAAAAGGTAGTTTTCATTATCGATGAGTGCCACAGGTCCCAGTTCGGAAAGATGCACGGGGATATCGAGCGTCACTTTAAGAGAGCCAATTACATCGGCTTCACGGGAACGCCGATCTTTGAGGCAAACAAAGGGTCAGACGGCAGAACCACCGCTGATGTGTTCAACGCGGGACTGAAACCTGACGGCAGCAGACGGGAAGCCTGTCTGCACCGCTACATGATCAAGGATGCGATCGCTGATGGAAATGTCCTTCGCTTCTCTGTCGAGTACCAGAGAACCATCTTTGCGCATCGGATTGCGATGAAAGGTATTGATCCGGAACAGCTGGATGATCCTGAGTACTGCAAACGCCACGATATCGATATTGACAACCTCTATCATGACGATGAGCGAATCCGAAAAGTCGCGGAGCATATTCTGGAGCACCATGAGCAGCATGTACATCCGCAGGGGAAGGATATCTATACGGCGCTATTTGCCGTGGATTCAATTAAGACCCTCGGAAAATATTACGATGCGCTCAAGGAACTGAATGAGGCAAGACCCGAGAAAGACCGCTACAAAATCACCGCGATTTTCAGTTATGGTGCAAATGAAGACATGGACGGCAGGGGCGACGAGCACTCGTCGGAGCTCTTATCCCGCATCATGGATGATTATAAAAAGATGTTCGGCACGTCCTACAGTATTGAGACATTTGATGCATACAGGAAGGATATCACCAAGCGCATGAAGCAGAAGGATCTTCCGCAGATCGATATCCTTCTGGTAGTCAACATGATGCTGACCGGATTTGACGCAAAGCCTCTCAATACGCTGTATCTGGACAAGAATCTTATCTGGCACACTCTGGTACAGGCCTACAGCCGTACAAACCGTGTCGATAAGGTCACGAAGCAGTTCGGACAGATCGTCACGTACCGGAACATTAAAGCGTGGCAGGACAATGCACTGCGTCTTTTCTCCGGAGACGGTGATCCGAATGAATACCTGCTGGAGAGCTACGAGTACTATGTTCAGAAATGGATCGATCAGGAACCGATCCTTCGCAAAATCACACCTACGGTGGACGATGCCGGCCAGCTTAAGAACGAAGATGAGATTCGCATGTTCATTATCGCGTTCCGCACGATGGTTGGGACTCTGGCAACGCTGAAGACATTTTCCAAATTTGACTGGGCTGATCTTGCGGTCGTGTTGGACGAGGAAGAGTACGAGGGGTATAAGTCCTGGTATCTGTACTACAAGGATCACCAGATTGATGGTGATCCGAGGGTGCCGGTTCCCGTTGATATCGATTTCGATATTGAACTGGTACGCACAGACCGCATCAACGTGGTCTATATCCTGAATCTTCTCAAGAGTGTTCATAAGAATCGGAAGGATGAAGACCGCGAGGCAGACCTCGACCTGATTCTTCGCGAGATTGAGCGCTCCGACAATGAGTCTCTGAGAGCCAAGAAAGACGTCATGGCAGAGTTCATCAGAACACGCTTCTATGACCTTGCGGAAGACGCCGATATCATGGCAGAGTTCGAAGAGTTCATGAAGGACCACGAGAAGGCTGAGATGGAAGAGTTTGCGTACAGCCATGGGATCGATTATGCGACTATAAATGATATCATGGTGGAGTATATCTTTAACGGGAGTATTTCGGATGAATCGATCCGGCGTCGCGTCGCGATATATCATCTGGGACTGATCAAGCTTACGAAACTGACGAGGGAAATAAAAGACTTCGTCAGCCAGACTTATATGAAATACAAGGCGGAGGGCGAATAACAATGGCGATTGATACAAACAAGCTCCAGCAGCAGGCGGCTGATCTGTCATCCCAGCTGTGGGCGATCGCAAATGATCTCCGAGGCGGCATGGACGCCAACGAGTTCAGGAACTATATACTGGGGACGATCTTCTACAGGTATCTGTCCGAGCGAACCGAGATGTACATGGAGGACCTTCTTAAGGATGACGGTCTCTCCTATGAGCAGGCGTTCACGGATGAGGATTTCAAACCCGTCGTGGAACAGTGGTCGATTGAGCACCTGGGATATATCATTCGCCCGGAAAATCTGTTCCGCGAGCTGTACAGGCGCATTGTTAAGACAAAAAATGACGATGACAAATTCTCCGTTGAGGATTACGAGCGGGCTGTAAATGAACTGACCGGATCCACTCTGGGGCATAAGTCCGAGAAGGCTTTCGAGGGCTTATTTAACGACATGCGGCTCCAGGATTCACGGCTTGGCGACACGGTTTCCGAGCGCACAGAGAAGATCGGGAAGGTTATTTCCAAAATCGGTGAGATTGACATGAACCTTCAGGACCAGCAGTTTGACGTTCTGGGAACCGCATACATGATCCTGATCGGTCTTTTCCAGTCCGGTGCCGGAAAGAAGGGCGGCGAGTTCTTCACACCGACCGGGCCGTCCAAGCTGTGCGCGACGCTCGCGACTCTGGGGCTTGACGAGGCCAAGACGGTCGGTGATTGCACGTGCGGTTCCGGTTCTATGCTTCTCGAGACGCAGAAGCATCTGACGAAGCAGAAGGTTGGCCATTTTTATGGGCAGGAGAACAATCCGACGACATACAACCTTGCCCGCATGAACATGTTGATGCACGGCGTGGGTTATCAAAATTTTGATATATACAAGGGTGATACTCTTACCAATGATATGTACGGGGACGGTTTAAAGCTTACCGTGCAAGTATGCAATCCCCCCTACTCGCTTAAGTGGTCCGCCGACAGCAAGTATCTGGACGATCCGAGATACTCCGGTGTTGGGAAGCTGGCTCCGAAGAGCCACGCGGACTTTGCATTCCTTCAGCACATGGTTTACCACATGGACGAGACGGACGGGCGCGTGGCGGTGCTGCTGCCGCACGGGGTTTTGTTCAGAGGCGGTGCGGAGGAGGAGATTCGGAAGTATCTGATAAAGGATTTAAACAGGCTGGATGCGGTGATTGGGTTGCCGGCGAATTTGTTTCATGGGACTACGATTCCGGTGGTAGTGCTTGTACTTAAGAGCAAGAGAAATGGGGACTCCGGGAACATTTTGTTTATTGATGCCAGCAAAGAATTTAAGTCAGGTAAAACTCAGAATGAGTTATCAGACGAGAACATTCAGAAAATAATTGATGCGTATACAAGACGTGTCGATATTGAAAAATATGCACATGTCGCCACTATGGATGAGATAATTGATAATGACTATAATCTCAATATGCCAAGATATGTGGATACGTCTGAAGAAGAGGAAGAAATCGACATCGCGGCAGTGAAAGCGGAACTGGTAGATATTACAGCCAAGAAAAAGGCGGCTATCGACAAGGTGAACAGTACACTGAAGTTGTTGGGACTGTGAGGAGAGGCTTATGGCAGAACCGAAATTGAGATTTAGGCAGGATGATGGAAGTAACTATCCGGCATGGAAGGAAATGCCTTTGAGTGCGTTGATTTCAGATAATCTGGATCCTGTTCCAACACCAAAAGAAGGATATAGGCGTGTCGGAATTTACTGTCATGCAAAAGGCACTTTTCAAGAAGACGTATCAGCTGAAAAGGTTCTTGATGTAGATACGATGTATCGAATTCATAAGGATAATCTTATTGTTAATATTACATTTGCATGGGAACATGCGGTTGCGATAGTTAAGCCTGAAGATGAGGGACTTCTTGTATCACATAGATTTCCAGAGTATTCGTTTAATGATGGACAGGTTCCGGGATTTTATAAGTATCTTATATTGCGTCCGTATTTCAGAGATCAACTTTCTTTAGCCTCACCTGGTGGTGCCGGGAGAAATAGGGTACTGAATAAAGCTCAGTTTAAGCAAATTCCCGTGTCTGTGCCATGTGAAGAAGAGCAGCAGAAAATCGCAGATTTTCTGTCTGCTGTCGATGAGATTATTTCTACCAGCGAGCAAGAGGTTGCTAATCTGGAGACGCAGAAGAAGGTTTTAATGAAGAAGATATTTTCACAGGAGGTAAGATTTAAGAGCACGGATGGTGGAGAGTTTCCTAAATGGGAAGATAGTTCATTGGGCGATCTTGAGGGTAAGATATCTTCTGGTAAAGATAAAAATGAAGATGGTGATATTCCTCTATATGGATCAATGGGGCCAATAGGAACATGTGCTGTTGCAACGCATATTGGAAATAAGATACTTGTAGCTCGCGTTGGAGCAAATGCAGGGGCAGTAAGATATGTTACTGAGGATTGTGGCATTACAGATAATACGTTGATAATAAAAGATGCTGGACGATGTAACTTCAGGTGGCTTTATTACGCACTTGTGGAGAAGAACATTGGCCAGATGAGATTTGGTGGTGGTCAGCCGCTGATTACAGGAACGATGCTGTATGAACTTGAGATTGAAGTACCTTGTCTTGAAGAACAACTACTTATTGCTGATTTCCTTTCTGATTTCGATGAAGCGATTGCGGCGGCGAAGAAGGAATTGGAACTGTGGAAGGAACTGAAGAAAGGGTTGTTACAGCAGCTATTTGTGTAAGAACAAAGGTGTTGAAGCTTGGTATTGAATAGATCGTTTGGATTTGTGCATAAATTTAATAAGATAAATTATAGTGGCGTAATGGTGAGAAATTCAAGATAAAATATTTATGAAAGAAAGAGTAAATGTAGGCGATACTAGTAGATATTTTATATGTTTTAGCTGAGCCTTGTACTGATGATTAATATACTAAGGAGGTAAAAAGCATGGATTGGATTGATTATAGAGATAAGCTTGGAGTTGGATTTTGTGATAAAGAGAAATTTAATTATCTTAAAACAAAAGTATTCAATGTATTAAACATAATATTAAATACAGATAATATGAGTCATTTAAAAAGTAATGAATATATAGCTTTTTGTAATATGACAGGTATGCCATTGGATGTATCATATTCTTATGAATACATGGCGAGAAACCGATTTGAGTATTGCTTATCAGTCATTGAACGAGCCACATCTCTAAAAGACTTTTTAGCCTATTATGTTGCCTTTACTAACGTTATAGAACCTGTAAAACCGATTCAAGAGCAGTGGACTAGAAAAAATTATGTTGATCTTATCTGCAAATGTATGAATGAGGCACATATTCAATTTGACTTGCTAGAGGATGATGGGCAATACTTTATTTTCCCAAGAGGAGCTATAGAGTTAGATAATGCTCTTGTGTCGGAGCCTTTGGAATGGCTATATCAGTACCCGCAGGCTCGAAAAACTTTTGTCATTGCATTAAAACAGTATTCAGAAGGTGTATATATTCGTGATACAGCAGACAACTTACGAAAAGCATTGGAAGCATTCTTGCAGGAGTTTTTAGGCAATACAAAGAATCTAGAGACAAACAAAATTGAAATAGGTAATTATTTAAAAAGCCAGAATGTCGATAGTAACATTATAGGATTATTCCATTCTCTGATTAGTGCCTACAAAAATCTTAATGACAGAACTGCAAAACATAATGATAGAGTAGACGAAAAACTCCTCGAATTTTTATTGTATCAAACGGGGCTGCTAATAAGGATGGTCATCGTTATAAAGAAGGGGGAATCTGACACCAGCAAAATAGGGAGTGTTTAAATGACATTATATGATGAAATCAAAAGACTGATTGAACTGAAACAAGAGGGTGCGTATTGGGATTTTAAAAAGGAGTGGTACGGCAAAGATAAGGATTCCAATCAATTGATAGATATCATCTGTATGGCTAATAACCTGGTGAATCGAGATGCATATATTATCATAGGTATTGACGAGGAGAAAGAATACGCGGTTAATGATGTAAGCAATGATCCTAATCGCAGGAATACACAGATGCTTACAGACTTTCTTAGAAGCAAAAAGTTTGCTGGAGATTCTAGACCTATTGTTACTGTTGAGCCGTTACTTTTGTCAGAAGGATGGATTGATGTAATAGTGGTTCATAATAGTACGAATACTCCTTTTCTTCTTAAAGAACGGTATAAGACTGTACTTCCAAACAACATCTATATACGTTTACAAGATAGCAATACACCACGTGATAGCTCCGCTGATTTTCATCATGTTGAATATCTCTGGAAAAAACGTTTTGGGATGTTGCTGACACCTATCGAGAAAGTAAAGCTTTATTTGCAACATCCGGAAGACTGGGCAAACAGTCCCTCACACGAAGACAAGAAATACTATATTTATGCTCCGGAATATACAATAGAACACTCTTTTGAACCAGAGGATCATCGTGACGGATACGATTATTACTTATTCGCACAGACTGATCCCAGACCACACTGGTGTGATATTAAAATTTGCTATCATCAGACGGTGCTGGCAGATTTGGGAGGAGCCAATCTAGATGGAGGAAGGTATTTTACAGCAACGCCTGAGACAGATGGGTTCAGTTTGGAAAATTTCTTGCATTGGGATGTTATGTATAAATACATGATTAAAGGGGAGTTGAATCATTTAGTCCATGAATTTTATTATGTCGATGATGGAGATGAAGCAAGAACGGCTCATAATAGATATGAAGATTGTATACTGATTTTTGAAAGCAGAGATGAACAAGAAAGATTTATAGCTTTTGCAATCGCTAACTGGTCTCGAAAAGAAGAGTATGCATTGAATATCAGGATTCCGTATATGGAACAGATTGAAGGCTATAACATGGATGTTTTTAAAGAAGAATTTAGAAATGTTCAAATATTGCGACGTATGCTAGAAAAATTTAGAAAAATCGTAAAAAGAGAAGGACGTTAGTAAATCCCGGAAAGGGTATGCTATAGTAATATTTAATCATAGGGATGGTCTGTATTAGCAAGTACAATCTCGCCACTCTTGTATGAATATAATGAAGAATCAGCTTCGTGGAACAAAATGGGGATTATATGTTTCATGAATTAGTGGTAATTGGAATCTTTATAAGGCAATAAAACGAGCGCTAGAAGTAAATTGACATATGTGAAAAATAACGTTGAGGTGAGAAGCACGCAACGTGAAGAGAATTATTGGACAATTGCGCAACAGTGTGGGGATGAATTTGTGGAAGCGTCAAGGAAGATTTTTATGTTTAAGTTAAAGCTATTTGGTTTTAGATTGAAGGAATTTATTATACAAAGAGGACCTGTGTGGATGTGGGATTATCTTGCGCCTAAAGAAAATTCCGCAATAAAATTTGCTCATCAACATATCAACGATGAGCCGAAGCGAGAGTTGACAAGTTATCGTAAAACGCTTGAATGGAATATTGCTCATTTTGGTCAAGAGATCAATATACGGATAAGAGAAAATCGGCCACTGGAAATCGATAAAGAATTAAAAGAGAAAATCGCATTAAACACTGCTGACTGTGATCTGGTGTTATATCGAGGTGTCGATAAGGATGTGTTTGATACGATGCAAGAAAATGCGAAATCATTTTCCGGTGGTTATCTCTTTGAAAAGGCTTTTCTTCATTGCAGTCTTGTTAAAGGACACGAGAAAAGCGCTCAATTCCACCTACGTATTTACGTTCCAAAAGGAACTCCACTTATATATCTTGGAAATGTAAATTTTGAAATACTATATTACGGAGTAGTTGTCCAAAGAGGAGCACTTTTAAAAATAATATCTAATGATGACAAATACTACAACTGTCGATTACTACAGACAGATTAAAAGGTGGGAGAAGTGACAGACCGTGAGATTAGAGAAAAACTAAAAGAATTCGAACGCAAAATTATGTGCATGATATCATCGGAAGCTTTCAAGATTAAAGAGAGTTTGATGAATTTATAAAGAAATACAATGTTACTACAGAACAGATGGAGGAATTTAGTATATCAGATGTAGGTGAGATGCTGTATATGTGTACGTGGTGAAGCACAAAAATGGAGGAAACCGTCAAATGAAGAAGATAAAAGATAGGGACTACGAAGAATATCAACAGTACCTGTACAACACAATACACGCCTACATATGGACGCCGAGCACCCTGGACTTCATTTGCAGAGGGAACGATTTTGACCCTGAGAAGATCGGAAAGCAGCTGCTGGAAGTGTATGCTAAGCTTAAGAACGAGCACATTTCCCATATGACGAGTGACAAGCGAAGAAAATACGTAATCAGAAGCCTGAGGAAGAGCGAGACGGAGCTGCTGAAGGATTTTCTGTATGAGGCGATCTTCATCCCGGAGGGTGTGGAGCCGCCCGCGAAGGATATCATCGAAAAGCCGGAGCTCAGGGTCTACACGGATGACTTCGGGAGCCGCAGGGGTGATTACTGCCTGGTGGCGGATTTCGCCGGAAAGGTTGTCGGCGCCGTTTGGACAAGGATCATGAACGATTACGGTCATGTGGATGATGAGACTCCGTCATTTGCGATTTCGCTGCACAAGGAGTACCGCAGGCAGGGCATCGGCTCCCAGCTGATGGTGAAGATGCTGGAACTCCTGAAGTGGGAGGGCTATGACCGGGCGTCTCTGGCGGTGCAGAAGGCGAATTATGCGGTGAAGATGTACAAGAAGGTTGGGTTCGACATCGTTGATGAAAATGCTGAAGAGTATATTATGGTGTGCGAGTTGTAGGTTGTCATTTTAAAAAGAGAGGCGGAAGAAGATGACAGATGAGACATTTGGAGAAATCGAATACGATGAGGAGAGCGGATATATCTGCCAAAAGACTCTCAGCTTTGGCGGAAACGAGCAGCCTGTAGAAGTGATGATCATATGTGACGAGGATGAAGAGATATCACAGTTCCATCGTGATGCATTTGAAGCGTTAATTGAAGGCTGGGATGAACTGCAGCATAAGATAGCTGCTGCATTATTGAAGTATTATAACGACGAAGAAAAGGGTGCATACGGTCCGGAAGATGCGGAGGAATTTAAGCTGTGGTGGCCGGAAATTGATACGGAAGAGGAACTGCTCGCGAAGGTACACCTGGATTCGATCGTCATTCAGTCGGAATATGTTATGGAATCCAAGGGTAAAAACCCGTTATATGTTTTGTTCAACCGTGACTGGGGCGGAGAAGACATAGAAGACAACGGTGTTGCAGTGTTGATTGAAGACGGAGAAGTGACAGAGGTTGGATATAAATACATTGCGTTCTGATTTCGCTCTGGGGCGCAGCATACTTGATAAGCCGGTACAGCTAAAGGAAATAACCTATGGATCCATGGAAAACTATCAGTACACAAGACGATCTCGAAGCGCTCTATGAAGAGTATTTTGGCTTCCATGATTCCTGCATTGTCGCGGTCAATTATCAAAGCGGGGCAGGCGTTGACCGTAAGGGGACACTGTACTGCCCGGGTGCCGGCGGGCACAGGATGTCGGTGATCTTTCAGTCGCAGATGGCAAAGAGGAGTCTGGAGCTGCATTTTATTGGGGTAAGACAGGTCCATCTGATTGGATGGGAATATAATTATTCAAGTATAATATGTGAGGCTTATTTATCTTTTGTAGAAGGGCTGCTACCGGGGGAGCCCGGGAAACAGATAGTCTGGTCGAACTACAGCGCCTTTGATCCGCACAAAATCGATAACGCTGTTCATGAGCCGGCGGATACCTACATTATTGCCAATGAGTTGAGGTGGAGATATGTCGAATAGTTATAACGATTCTGAGCTTCTCAAGCCCGACAAATACACCTTCTTCGTCCTGGACCGCATCATGCGGGGGAGCCCCGAGGTTCTCATTTCCGACCATGAGAGGCTGATCATATGCTTCAGCGAGCGCCCATTTCCGGTGTGGATCTGGACGCCGGATGACGCCTCGGAGGAGGAAATGGAGAGGGCCTATCAGCTCGCCGGGGAGAATGGGCTGGTTACGGGAGAGCATCATTTTAATATGAAGTATGCTCTGGCGGAGCATTTTATAAGAAGGGCGGCTCGGGACGGACTGAAAATGAAACCCCTCGTAAATATGTTCGCCTACGACTGCCCGGAGCCTGTCAGGCCGAGAGCGGAGGCGGACGGCGAGATTTACCGCTGTGAGATGCGGGATGTGGAGGAGCTGGTTTCATTTCTTGAAATGTTCCATAAGGAGATCGGAATCGATCAGAAGGATGCTGCCGGGTATCGGGCGGATGCGGAGGCATTTATCAAGGCGGGGACCATGTACTTCTGGAAGGACGCACAGGGGCGGCATGTGGCAAGCTGCAGATATGCGCCGAACGGGGAGATGGCGTCCATGAGCCTCGTGTACACGCGGCCGGAGTTTCGGAGGAGGCATTACGCGGAGAACCTGGTCTATCAGGTGACGGTGAGGGCGCAGGAGGCGGGATACGTGCCGATGCTTTATACGGATGCGGATTATGCGGCGTCGAATGCGTGCTATGAGAAGATCGGGTATATTATGAGGGGGAGGTTGTGTACGATTGGGTGAAGGGAAGCTTCCTGAGTCTTGTGATTTTGGATGGGAGCAACTGTATACTCCTGGTTATAACGTATGGAATTCCAGACGGTTAGAAATTAACCGGGAAGGCAGATCACAACCAAAACCCAGTGGATTAAATGTATAATTATAGTGTTAAAGACTGAGATTTGTGAGGAGTGGTAATATGGAACTGGACCCTGCCTTATATGAAAAAATCAAAGAACACAGCGATGAAGGTGAGAAGCTGTTCTACGACGGCAGATTCCCGGAGGCGTTGGAGGAGTACAGCAAAGCGCTTGACCTGATCCCTGAACCGAAGCAGCGGTGGGAAACGTCTGTGTGGGTGCTTGCGGCGATTGGAGATTGTCATTTTTGGTTAAAGGACTTCGGCGCAGCGCTGGAATGCTTCCGGAAGCTGATGGTGGAGTACGAGGAATACGGGAACCCGTTCACCCGGCTGCGCTATGGGGAGTGTCTGTATGAAACCGGAAATGAGGAGCTCGCAAGGGAGCACCTTCTGGCCGCTTATGCGATGGAAGGCAAAGAACTCTTTGAAGAGTGTGATAAGAAGTATCTTAGTGTGATCAGCGGCCTGCTGTGATTTTTATGAAGATTGATTTGTGGAAAACCGGATCAGGTTGGTTCGAAAATGCAGAACACTGGGGGGCGCTTATGCAGAAAAGAAATTACCTTCTGCCGGTCATGATGCTTGCGATTTTTGAGACGATCGCCGTGACGCTGTGGCTGACGAAGAACAATATATTTTATCTGTTCAATTTCAGTTATATCGGTATTTCGATTTCACTCGGGATGTTCCTGTTTATCAGAGAGTATAAGCATGCAAGGCGGGTTGTGCAGCTGCTGGTCGGGCTTTACATGCTCATTTACCTGGGGCTCATCTGCAATGAAAACATGCAGATCGAGGGATTCTGGTACTACCTGTTCACCGGGGTGTTCGAGGCGGCGACGATTCATTACGCTGTCGCAAAGATATTCGGACCGCTTATCTTTGGAAGAGGCTGGTGCGGATATGCCTGCTGGACGGCGATGGTGCTGGATTTCCTGCCTTACAAGACGCCGGCTCAGCCGAGGAAAAAGATCGGATGGATCAGGTACGTTACGTTTGCGGCGTCTTTCATTTTCGTAGCGGCGCTCTTTCTGGCGAAGGTCGGGAATCTTGAGCGTATTATGTTCTGGGCGTTCATCATCGGGAACGCAGCGTATTACGGTGTCGGTATCGCCCTGGCGTTTGCGTTCAAGGACAACCGGGCGTTCTGCAAATACATCTGTCCGATCACCGTCTTTCTGAAGCCGATGAGCTATTATTCGGTGATTCGGGTGACGTGCGATAAGGATAAGTGCATTTCCTGTGGGAAATGCAAACGGGTGTGTCCGATGAATGTTGACGTCACGGACAATTCGAGGAAGCGGGAGAATGGGACGGAGTGCATTTTGTGCATGGAGTGCGTGAGGAATTGCCCGAAGAAGGCGCTGTAGGATAAAGGAGAGCGGCTAATGACGATTGAAGAAGTCCTTTCTGAGAACGAAAAACAGATATTTGACCGGAAGAGCATACAGATAAGGCCGGCGGATTTGTCAGATACCATCTGTGCTTTTGCCAATGCGGATGGAGGCACGATTGCTATCGGGATATCGGATAAGCACCGCAGGATAGAAGGTGTTGATTTTCATGAAGAACAGCTGAATGAAATCCTGCGGGCCCCTATAGATTTCTGCAATCCGACGGTTCCGGTAACCACGGAGATGGTAGAGTGCATAAATTTCAAAGGCCAACCGGATCATGTGCTTCTGATGCATATCGAAGCCAGTCCGATGCTTCATGTTAATCATGCGGATGAAGCGTTTCTCCGTGTCGGCGACAAGAGCAAGAAGCTGGAATTCAACGACCGTATGACTCTGATGTATGCCAAGGGCGTGCGCTACTATGAGGACGAACCGGTTGCAGACGCCACCATTGACGATCTCGATTTGGATTTTGTAAGAAGCTACTGCCGACATATCGGATACGCAAAGTCTCCGGAGGAATATGTCCGGGAGAACAAAAAGTTTGTCACGGTGAAAAATGGGAAGGATCAGGTTTCTGTAGCTGCGATCCTGCTGTTCGGCAAGAATCCGCAGCTCTTTTTCCCGCGTGCGTTTATTCGTTTTATCCGTTACGAAGGCACAGAGGCAAAGGTCGGCAGAGAGATGAATGTGATCAAGGATGTGATCTTTGAAGGCCGCATTCTGGAACAGGTGGAGAAAGCAGTCGATTTCATTAAAATCCAGATGAAGGAGAAGACCTATCTCGGTCATGACGGCATCTTCGTTACCGAGGAAGAATACAGTGAGTTTGTTCGTACCGAGATTGTGGTTAATGCAGCCACCCACCGCGATTATGGGATTAAAGGCACGGACATACAGATTAAGATGTTTGACGACCGGCTGGAGGTGGATAGTCCGGGTACCCTGGCCGGTATGGTGAAGAAAGAAAACATACGGTACACTCACTTCTCGCGGAATCCTAAAATTGCCGCGTTCCTGAAGGACTATGGATTTGTGAAGGAGTATGGTGAGGGCGTTGACCGGATGTGCAGGGAGCTGGAGGCGATAGGCCTGCCGGATCCGGTCTTTAATAACAGTACGTTTATTTTGAAGACGACGGTGATGAGTGCGGCCTTTGAAATGTTGCCGAATCAGAGGGTAAAAGTTGCCGATTCGCCGGAAAGGTTGCCGATTGATGGCCTGAAAGCTACCGATTCACTGGAAAAGCTGCCGATTGATGATTTCATGGCTCTTTGCCAGAAGAACAAGTATAATACTCCGACGTTGAATAATCTGCATCAGTTATACGATTTAATCGATGTTAACCAGATATTTGGAGCTATATATATTTCAAAAGAACTTAATTGTTCAGAACGGACAGGAAGAAATCTGTTAGCTAAGCTGCGGGAAATTGGCGCTGTCATCCCTGTAAAAGGCAAAGGAAAAGGTATGTATCGTCTTAAATATAAGAATGAGATTCCTAAAAACATGTGATGACAGAGGAAAGATAAGGAAAAAATAAAAATGTTCAAATTGATCTATGAGAACCATCACGGAATCGGCTTCAACTCCGAGAGAAATGAGTACGAACCCGGCGAGCCCGTCACCGTCACGTTCAACGCCATCGGCACGGACATGTCCTACACCTTCGATGTGGACGCCGCCGACGTCAAAGTGACCATTAATGGAAGCGTTGCGACGATCACCTTTACGATGCCGGAGCATGATGTTGAAATCACCGTCGGAAGTCGGCCGTATATGGGAATGAGCACGCCTCCTTATATGGGTATGAGCATGGGAATGGGATTCGGAATGGGGACCGGCTGGGTGTGTGAAATGTGCGGAACCCGGAACACCGGCAGGTTCTGCACAGAGTGCGGCAGACCGAAAGTGCTGCAGGGAAAGTGCTAATTGAATTTTGTGAAAATAGGGCGGGAAAACGCAGCGAGGAGGTGAAAAGCGTGATCGTTGAAAAAGAACTGTTCGGAGAAGGCAAGCACATTGAATTTAAAGCGGAAATCCCAAAGAAACACGAAAAGTTTCTGAAAGACATTATTGCGTTTGCCAACACCTCCGGAGGAAAAACAATTATAGGCATAGAAGATGAAACGGGTGAGGTTATCGGTCTTGGAAATCAGAACCCGTTTAAGCTGTCGGATGCTATTTCCAATATGATCTCCGATGCCTGTACGCCGCAGATCAACATGGAGATTTCTCCGAAAACAATAGATGGTAAGACAATTCTTGAAGTGGAAGTATTCCATGGACGTTATTGTCCGTATTACCTTGCCTCTGTTGGTAAGGAAAAGTCTGCGTACATTCGGGTGAATGGCACCAGCCGTCCGGCAGATGCTCGTCGTCTGCATGAACTGGAATTGGAAGGGCAGCAGATATCTTATGATACGATGCGGGAGATAGGCGTACGCTATGATCCGGAAGCAGCAAAAGCTCTGATGGATCACATGTATCAGGCGGCTCTTAGTGCCTGCAAAACAGATGCAGAACGTGATGAGGTTCATCCACTTTCTGTTGAGAAGCTGGAGGATTTTGGAATTCTTTCCAAGGAGGGACATGATTATGTGCCTACCCATGCATTTACGCTACTAACCAGGCCAATCGATCGAAATATCAAAATACAGTGTGCTTTATTCAAGGGTAAATATCGAGATGAATTTATTGACAAGAAGGAATTCTGTGGATCGATTCAGAGCCAGGTAGAAGAAGCCTATCAGTTTGTACTGCGGCATATTAATCGCAGTGCGGCGATTGAGGGACTTTACAGGCATGATACCTACGAACTTCCTACAAGGTCTGTTCGTGAAATCATTGCCAACGCATGTTTGCACCGCAGCTATCTGGACTCATCTGCGATTCAGGTATCTATTTATGATGACCGACTCGAAGTGGATTCACCTGGTATGCTTTACGATGGGCTGAATGTTTCCGAGGCATTATCAGGAAAGTCAAAGTGCAGAAATCGGGCTATTGCGGAAGCTTTCCAGTATATGAAGATTATTGAAGGCTGGGGAACAGGCCTCCCGCGTTTGTTCCATCAATGTAAGGAGATGGGGCTGCCGGAACCTAAGTTTGAGGAATTTGGGGATGGGATTAAGGTGACGGTTTATCGAGCCAGAGACATTAGATTAACTAACACAGAAACTAACACAGAAACTAGCACAGAAACTAACACAGAACACAGAGCGCAATCAGAAACTGACACGGAAAAGGAAATACTGGGGCTTATAACTCAGAATAATACAATAACAATTAAAGAGATGTCTGCTGCAAGCGGTTTATCTGTCAGCGGTGTGCGCTATGTTTTGAAGAATCTTCGAGAACGCGGTAGTTTGGAGAGAGAGGGCTCTCAGAAACGTGGAAGGTGGATTGTTACCAAGCGTGAATAACTAAAGCAGACAAAGCGCCGCCGGCGTGAGGAGAAGTCTGTGCATTCCTACGTACTGCAAGAAAATGAGCGGGTGGTGACAACTGAAAGGATACGAGTATGCGGACTAATCGATGGACCTTTATTATGATATTGGCGGCAGCGACGCTTCTCACCGCGGCCTGCACAAAAGACTATAAAGAAGACGATATTCAAAAATATATCAGGGAGGAGATGGGGATCTCTTCATTTTCCATACTTGAAGGACCCGTGGAGGTCGAAGGAGAGGACGGCTACACCGACCGGATGTGGACGGTGTCGACGGATGCGTTTGCGCTGGGGGATGATTTGATTTTCCATGTCTACGACGATCACTACTGGGGGCTCGAGTGGGTGACAAACCAGATTACGGACGATCTGGCATATCAGAAGGAGTGTGTCCTGCTTGAGACGTTTGAGCTGCCGGAAGATTTTCGAATCGAGGAAATGACAGACGAAAGCGGCCGGGTTTACAGGCACAGGATTGTGTGCGGGCTCGGGCGACGGGCGGATTTTGAGAAGGGACCGATCTTCGTTAAGGCCTACCGGGAGCATGCGAATTCTTACCCGACGATCAATGACACGGTAATATACCTGAGTTTCCGGGGGATCGATACGGGGAAGGCCCGCGATCGGTGGCTGGCAGGGAGCGATTATTCGGTATTTTTCGATGCCCGGATGACGGATGAGGAGACGGCGGAAGAGCTCAGAACGGCTGAGAGCCGATATCTCATGGACTCTATATCGAGCGGAGCCCTTGACCGGATGGACGAGTACAGTATAGCGGAGAGAAGTGCGGCTATTCAGGCAGATCCCTACAACACCGAGATTCGGCGGATCGGAGAGGAGACGGCGGCTTACCCGGGCTACTCCTATGCGGGCTGGAGTTACTACAGTGTGCCCTGCGGAACGCTCTACCGGATCCTGGAGATGGAGGGATATGTGCTTACGGGAGACTGGGGTTCATTTTCCTTTGTCGGAAAGGACGGAGAGGTGCATTCCTTCTCTTATGATGATGACCGGGGAGAGATCGATGTCGAGGTGATCAATGCGGCGACGGATCTGAACCTCGACGACGGTACGGAGATGGAGACGGTTCTCATCGATGAGACGCTTCTTTCGATGCTGGGGACAGATGCGGAGACTTTCGCAGCCGAACTTGAGGCTATGGAGGGAGCCTATTATCGAAATCTTGAGGTTTCAGGCAGCGCTGTGCGCATAGAGGGCAAGGGCCGCGAGCTTTCGAGGCTGAGGCGCATCTATGAGGAGAAGCTTGATGCGCTTGAGGAGAGTCTTCGGTCGTATGATTCCTGGTATGGGCTTGCATTTAACAATATGAACAAGGTCTATCAGGGGCTCCTCATTCGGATGAACAGTGATGTCCCGAGGGAGAAGCTCGAGGATATTGCCGGGAAGGCCTGCGCGTACACCGCGCTATGCCAGGTGCTGAACGAGGGAAAAATATATGACTGGACGCTGGAAGTAACCTTTGATAAGATGGTGGACGGAGATACGGAGGAAGTTCTGAAAGTCGTTCTCCCGAAGGATACGATTGACTACGCTAAGCTTTACAAGAAACTCAGATAACAGAAAGATATTTATATGACACACGATATGACAGAGGGGTCCACCCTGAAGCTGCTGGTTCAGTTTACGCTGCCGCTCATCGCCGGCAACATCCTGCAGCTTACCTACAATGCGGTGGACTCGATCATACTCGGTCGTTTTGTCGGCAGCGGAGAGCTCGCGGCGGTCGGGACCAGCAACCCGCTGATGTCCCTCATCATTATGTTCATGCAGGGGATCAGCCTTGGGTGCGCGGTTCTGATCGGACATCTCTTCGGGAGCGGTGAGACGGAGCGGCTCAGGCGGCAGGTCAGCACCGGCATGGTCTCGGGGTGTGTGTTCGCCCTGATCCTCACGGTGCCGGTTGTGCCGGGGGCTCCGATCCTTCTCAGGATCCTGCAGGTGGATGAGGCGATCCTCGAGCCGGCGGTACTGTATCTCAGGATCGTCGGGCTCGGCCTGATCTTTAATTTCATTTACAATTATTATTCGTCCGTGCTCCGGGCGCTCGGGGACAGCGTGACGCCGCTGTATTTTCTTACGCTTAGCGCTGGACTCAATATCGTCGGGGATATCGTCGCGGTCGTGGTGTTTAAGCTGGGGATCGCCGGGTGTGCGCTCAGTACGCTGGTGTGCCAGGGCTTAAGCTGCCTGCTGGCCTACCTCTATATTGTGAGGAAAATCCCGTTTTTAAATATGGGGAGGGACTGGTTTTTATTTGACAAGACCATGTTTAAAAAGACGGTGACCTACGGGAGCGTGACCGCGATCCAGCAGTCGACGATCCAGATGGGGATCCTGGGTGTCCAGGCAATCGTCAACTCGATGGGGGCGGCGGCGACGGCCGGCTTCGCGGCGGCCAACCGGATTGATGATTTCTCGCTGATCCCGGGGAGAAATATCGCCAACGCGATGACGGCGGTGATGGCCCAGAATGACGGCGCAGGCAAGAAGGAGAGAGTGAAAAAGGCCTTTTTTGTCGGGATGGCGCTGGAAACGGGCTTCGGAGTGACGGCTTCGGTGCTGCTCTTTCTCTTCTACGGGGCGGGCATGCGGCTCTTTACGGATGAGGCCCCGGTGCTCATGCAGGGGGAGACTTACCTCCGGCTGATCGCGCTCATGTATCTTATGCCGGCGCTGACGAACGGAATCCAGGGGTATTTCCGCGGAATCGGAAATATGAAGATCACCCTGGCCGCAAGTATCATAAATATGGGCGTGCGGTTTCTTAGCTGCATGTTGTATGTTTTCATTTTCAAAATGGGGATCGAGGCGGTGCCGTGGGCCTGCTTCACCGGCTGGTTCGCGATGTCGGTCCTGGAGGTGCCGATCCTCATCAGATCAATCAGAAAACTGTAAGGAGGGTTTTTTATGTTGACAGTAACACTGGGAAGTACGGGGATCACGGTTCCGAAGAACGGGTTCGGCGCGCTGCCGATCCAGAGGGTCTCGGAGGAGTATGCGGGGATGCTGCTGCGGAAGGCTTATGACAACGGGATCCGGTATTTTGACACCGCCCGGGCCTATTCGGACAGCGAGAAGAAGATCGGGCTTGCTCTTTCGGATGTGAGAAATGACATTTTTATCGCGACCAAGACCATGGCAAAGACGGCGGAGGACTTCTGGAAAGACCTTGAGACGAGCCTTTCGCTCCTTAAGACGGATTATATCGACGTCTACCAGTTCCACAATCCGCCGTTCTGTCCGAAGCCGGGCGACGGCACGGGGCTCTATGAGGCGGCGCTCGAAGCCAAGGACCAGGGCAAGATCCGCCACATCGGTATCACGAACCACAGGCTGCACGTCGCGGAGGAGGCAATTGAGAGCGGGCTCTACGAAACGCTCCAGTTCCCCTTCTCGTATCTTGCGACGGAGAGGGAGCTCAGGCTCGTCGAGATGTGTCGGGAGTACAAAATGGGCTTTATCGCGATGAAGGCTCTTGCGGGCGGTCTTTTAAACCATGCGGACCTCTGCTACGCGTTCATGTGCGAGCACGATATTGTCCTTCCGATCTGGGGCGTGCAGAGAGAGCGCGAGCTTGACGAGTTTCTCAGCTTCGCTGTAGACCAGCCGGAGATGAATGAGGAGAGGAAAGCCGCGATCGCGAAGGACCGCGAGGAGCTCATGGGTGATTTCTGCCGGGGCTGCGGCTACTGCATGCCCTGCGCGGTAGGAATCCAGATCAACGACTGTGCCCGGATGCGGCAGATGATCCGCCGGGCTCCGTCGGCGAACTGGCTCACGCCCGAGTGGCAGGAGAAGATGCTGCGGATCGACGATTGCATCCGCTGCGGCAAATGCAAATCGAAGTGCCCCTACGGGCTCGACACGCCGAACCTTCTCCTTGAAAACCTGATCGACTACAAGAAGATCCTCTCGGGGGAGATCACGGTATAAATCACGCGAAAAGGGCGGCCTCGAGGAATGTCGCAAGAGCTTCGAGGCCGTTTTTGTCATTTTCCGAAAAGCGGGAAAATGAAGGGCTGTCGATGTCGAGGACGCCGACGACCCTGCCGTTTTTGTGCAGCGGGATAACGATCTCGGAGTTTGAGGCGCTGTCGCAGGCGATGTGGCCGCTGAATTTATGGACGTTCGGGACGAGCTGGGTCTCTCCCCTGGCTGCTGCGGTCCCGCAGACGCCCCTGCCCCAGGGGATGACGACGCAGGCGGGGCGGCCTTGAAAGGGGCCGAGGATGAGTTCATTTTCCTCAGCGAGGTAAAAGCCGGCCCAGTTGATATCCGGAAGGGTGTTGTAGATCAGGGCGGCGATGTTGGCGAGGTTGGCGATGAAATGAGGGACATCTTCCGTGAGGGATTTGGCCTGTGCGAGAAGAAGCGTGTAATCGGTTTCGTTCATGGGGTGGTCCTTTCTGGATTTGATAAGATATTATTGTAAGGTAGATTCCCGGTAACTGCAAGGTGAATTACATGATAAGGGAGCTGGACATATGATGAAAACACCGGACCGCATTGAAGTGCGCGGCGGAAGAGTACATAACCTTAAGAATATTGACGTGGATATCCCGCTTCATAAGATCGTCGGCATCGCGGGCGTGTCCGGTTCGGGAAAATCCTCCCTGGCGCTGGGAATTCTCTATGCGGAGGGGTCGAGGCGCTATCTTGAGTCCCTTTCGACCTACACGAGGCGGCGCATGACCCAGGCGGAGAAGGCCCAGGTGGACGACGTCTTATATGTGCCGGCTGCGCTGGCGCTCCGGCAGCGGCCGGGGGTTCCGGGGATCCGCAGCACGTTCGGAACCGGAACGGAACTTTTGAATATATTGAGACTGATGTTTTCGAGACTTTCGAGCCACAGGTGCCCGAACGGGCACTATGCGCCGCCGTCGATGAACGTGGCGGCCGAACGGCCGATCGTGTGTCCGGTTTGCGGGGAGTCATTTTTCGGACCGGGCGCAGAGGAGCTGGCGTTCAACAGTCAGGGAGCCTGCAAGCGATGCGACGGAACGGGCATCGTCCGGACGGTGGACGAGTCGACACTGGTGCCGGACGAGAACCTCACGATCGACGAGGGCGCGGTCGCGCCCTGGCAGACCCTCATGTGGTCGCTGATGAAGGATATCGCCCGGGAGATGGGCGTGCGGACAAACGTGCCCTTCAAGGACCTGACCCCGGAAGAGCGGGAGATCGTCTTCCACGGACCTGCGGTCAAGAAGAATATCATCTACCAGAACAAGACCAGCGGCGCGGCGGGCGATATGGATTTCACGTATTTCAACGCGACCTACACCGTGGAAAATGCCCTCTCCAAAGTGAAGGACGAGAAGGGCATGAAGCGGGTGGAGAAGTTCCTTCGGCAGGAGGTCTGCCCGGACTGCGGCGGAACGAGGCTGTCTGATGCCGCGAGAGCCCCGAGACTGCGAGGAATCTCTCTGGCGGACGCATGTAAGATGACCCTGGCGGAGCTCATCACGTGGGTGGACGGCGTGCCGGCCTCCCTGCCGGAGGAGATGCGGCCGATGGCGGAGAGCATCTGCGCTTCCTTTAAGGGGGCGGCGAAGCGTCTTGTGGATCTCGGACTTGCCTATCTGACGCTCGACCGGGCCGCGTCGACGCTCTCCACCGGGGAGCGGCAGCGCATGCAGCTCGCCCGGGCGGTCCGAAACCGCACGACAGGCGTTCTCTATGTGCTGGACGAGCCCTCTATCGGGCTCCATCCGGCCAATATGGAGGGACTCACGGGCGTCATGCAGGACCTGCTGGCGGACGGCAACACGGTGGTGCTTGTCGATCATGATACGAATGTCCTGAAGGAAGCGGACTGGCTCATCGAGATGGGGCCCGAGGCGGGCGCTAAGGGAGGCAGGGTGCTTGCGGAGGGGTGCATTTCCGATATTGAAAATAATCCGGACTCCCGTATCGGCGGTTTCCTGTCCGGAAAGAGCGTTATCGACCTCAGGCGGCATATCCCGCGGGAGGAGATGTTCGCGCTCGGGACAATCAGCCTTGAGACGGGCGAGATACATACGGTGAAGCCGCTTGCGGTGCAGTTCCCAAAGGGAAGGCTCATCGCGGTGACCGGAGTTTCCGGGTCGGGCAAGACCACCATGATCCTCGAGAGCCTTATTCCGGGACTTGAGGCGCAGATCCACGGGAAAACGTTGCCGGAACACGTGAAGACGATCAACGCGGAGGGGATCCGGCAGGTGAAGCTGATCGACGCGACGCCGATCGGAATCAACGTGCGCTCCACGGTGGCGACCTACGCGGATGTGCACGATGAGCTGAGGAAGGTCTACGCGAGAAGCAGCGACGCGAAGAAGAGAGGACTTAAAGCAGGCGATTTCTCCTACAACACCGGGAAGCTTCGCTGCCCGGTCTGCGACGGCACGGGAACGATCAGCCTCGATGTGCAGTTCCTGCCGGATGTGGACATTCCGTGCCCGGAGTGCGGCGGCTCGCGGTACGCGAAGGAGGCGAGCCTTATCCGGAGGATCCCGAAAAAGGCGGAGAGCGGTTATACGCTGCCGGAACTCATGGACATGAGCGTGGACGAGGCTCTTGATGCCTGCGCGGACCTGCCGTTGGTCGCGAGAAGACTTCAGGTACTGCATGATCTGGGACTTGGGTACCTGACGCTCGGCGAGGAGACGCCGAGTCTTTCGGGCGGGGAGGCCCAGAGGCTCAAGCTTGCGAGCGAGATGGGACGAGGTCAGGCAGATTCCGTGTTTGTGTTCGATGAGCCGACAATCGGGCTGCATCCGCTGGATGTGGAGACGCTGCTCAAGGTCTTCCGGAGTCTTATCGATATGGGGGCAACTGTCATCGTGATCGAGCATGATCTCGATGTGATCCGGAATGCGGACTATATCGTCGATATGGGACAGGGCGGAGGCGTGCTGGGCGGCAGAGTTGTCGCGGTGGGGACGCCGGAGGAGATCAAGGAGAATGAGGAGAGCGTGACGGGGAGGTATCTGTGAAATTCATTTCCGAGAGGGAGAAACAGAAGTATTTTCATTCGCTTGAGGGCGAGGAGAAATATGACGCCCTGAACCGTATCCTGAAGGAGTCGGAGCACATCGTGTTTCTGGGGGGCGCGGGCGTCTCCACGGAGAGCGGGATCCCGGATTTCCGCGGGAAGAACGGGCTCTACAAAAAGAAGGACAAGGAGTTCAGGAGATACAAGCCTGAGTACCTCCTCGGCATCGACTGCCTGGAGCGGGAGCCTGAAGTGTTCTTCTCCTATATGCGCAAGAACCTGGACAGCAGAGGCGCTATGCCGAACGCGGCTCACGAGAAACTTGCGGAGATGGAGAAGGCGGGCAGGCTCGACGGGGTCATCACGCAGAACATCGACGGGCTGCACCAGAAAGCCGGGAGCCGCCGCGTGGCGGAGATCCACGGAAGCGTGCTGCGGAGTTACTGTATGAAGTGCAGGCGGGAGTACGGGAAGGATTTCATTTTCGAAAATGAAGAGCCGATCCCTCACTGCCCGGATTGCGGCGGCGTTGTGCGGCCGGACGTCACCCTGTACGGGGAATTTCTGCCGGCGAGGGAGTACGAGCAGGCGGCGGCCTGGATCCGGTATGCGGACTGCCTGATCATCGGCGGGACGTCCCTCGAGGTAGGCTCGGCGGCTCAGCTCGCCCACATGTATCACGGGAAGTACCTGGTGATCATCAACAAGGGGCCGACGAGGCTGGAAGGCAGGGCGGATCTGGTATTTCACGAGAGCATCGGAAGCGTGATGGGTAAAATAAAGGTTTGAGTGTGAGGAAATCGGCCGAAAGGCCGGCACAGGAGATGATGGTGAATCTCGTGCATGCGATGGAATAAAAGTGAAGGCTCAAAAGATAGGAAAATGCAAAAAAAGACCGATGGGATGTGAGGCCCATCGGTCTTTTTTATTTTTTGCAGGAACGGCGGCAGGCGCTGCAGTCACTGCAGCAGGAGCCGCTCTTTTTGTATTTCCGGTAGGTGACTCCGGTGATGCCGGCCACGATGAGAAGGATCAGAATATCGAAGATGTTCATTTTCAAAACTCCTTATCCGAGGCCGAGGGCAAGGCCGATCAGCCGCACGATGAGCGCCATGACCCAGGCCAGTACGCACTGCCAGATGACGACCCCGAAGGCCCAACGGCCGCCGAGCTCGCGCTTGATCGAGGCCACCGCGGCGACGCACGGGGTGTATATCAGGCTGAAGACCAGCATGGAGACGGCTGAGAGGGTGCCGATCGAGGTCACGCCGCCGACGAAGAGGGTCTCCATGACAGAGACGACGCTCTCCTTGGCCATGAAACCGCTGACCAGGGAGGTGATGATCCGCCAGTCGCCGAGGCCGATCGGCTTCATCAGCGGGACGAAGAAGCCGGAGACAGCCGACAGGATGCTCCCGTGGGAGTCGCTGACCAGGTTGAAGCCGAAGTCGAAGCTCTTGAGGAACCAGACCACGATCGTCGCGATCAGAATGACCGAGAAGGCGCGCTGCAGGAAATCTCTGGATTTTTCCCAGAGAAGCTGGGCGACATTTTTGGCGCTCGGGAAGCGGTAGTTCGGGAGCTCCATAACGAACGGGACGGCTTCGCCCTTGAAGAGGGTCTTCTTGAAGAAGAAGGCCGCCAGGATGGCTGTGAGGATGCCCAGAATGTAGAGGCCCGTGATGATGAGCCAGCTTTGCTTCGGGAAGAACGCGTTCACGAAGAACCCGTAGATCGGAAGCTTGGCCGTGCAGGACATAAAGGGCGTGAGCAGGATCGTCATGCGGCGGTCGCGCTCGCTGGGCAGGGTCCGGGTGGACATGACCGCCGGGACCGTGCAGCCGAAGCCAAGGAGCATGGGCACGATGCTGCGGCCGGAGAGGCCGATGCGGCGGAGAAGCTTGTCCATGACGAAGGCGACGCGGGCGATGTAGCCGCTGTCCTCCAGGATCGAGAGAAAGAAGAAGAGGACAACGATGATCGGCAGGAAGCTGACCACGGTGCCGACACCCTCGAAGATACCCTCGAGAACCAGGCTCTGGATGGCCGGATTGACATGGACGGTCACCATGCCCTGCCGGACCGCACCCTTGAGGACATTGATGCCCGCTTCGAGCAGACCCTGAAGGAACGGCCCGATCAGGAAGAAGGTCAGATAGAAGACCAGTGCCATGACGCCGATGAAGACGGGGATGCCGGTGTATTTTCCGGTCAGGACCTCATCGATCTTCTGACTGCGGATGTGTTCCTTACTCTCGTGCGGTTTTATGATGCAGGAGTCGCAGACTTTCTGAATGAAATCAAAGCGCATGTCCGCGATGGCGGCGCTGTGGTCCATGCCGCGCTCCTTCTCCATCTGAAGGACGATGTGGGTGAGCATTTCCTTCTCGTGCGAATCGAGGTCCAGCCTCTCGGCGATGAGCTCGTCGCCCTCGATCAGCTTGCAGGAGGCGAAGCGGACGGGCAGTTCCGTGCGGGAGGCATGGTCCTCGATCAGGTGGCTCACGGCATGGATCGCGCGGTGAACCGCTCCGCCGTGGTCCTCGGCTCCGCAGAAGTCCTGCCGGGTCGGCTTCTCCTGGTATTTTGCGATGTGGACGGCGTGGTTAATGAGCTCGTCGACGCCTTCATTTTTTGCGGCTGAGATCGGAACGACCGGGACGCCCAGCATGGATTCCATGCGGTTCACATCGACGGTGCCGCCGTTTCCGCGGAGCTCGTCCATCATGTTGAGGGCGACGACCATGGGAATGCCGAGCTCAAGGAGCTGCATCGTGAGATAGAGGTTGCGCTCGATGTTGGTGGCGTCGACGATGTTGATGATGGCTTTCGGGTGGTCGTCGAGGACGAAATCCCGGGAGACAAGCTCCTCCCTCGAGTAGGGGGACATGGAGTAGATGCCCGGAAGGTCCGTGATCAGCGTGTTCGGATGCTTGCGGATCACGCCGTCCTTGCGGTCGACGGTGACGCCGGGGAAATTTCCGACATGCTGGTTCGCGCCGGTCAGCTGGTTGAAGAGGGTGGTTTTGCCGCTGTTTTGATTTCCCACAAGGGCGAAGGTGAGAACGGTTCCTTCCGGAAGCGGTTTGCCGGTACCCTTGGGATGGAAGCGGCCCTCCTCACCGAGGCCGGGGTGCTCTGTCTTCTGCCTCTTTTTTGAAGGATTTTGGGGGCTGTCGCCGCCTTCCAGCGGTTCCACGCCGATCTGTTCGGCGTCCGCGACCCGGAGAGTCAGTTCATAGCCGTGAATGCGAAGCTCCATCGGGTCGCCTAAGGGGGCCAGCTTGATCACGGTGACGGAAGCGCCCGGGATCACGCCCATATCGAGGAAATGCTGGCGAAGGGCTCCCTCGCCGCCGACCTTAGTGATGCGGGCGGATTCGCCCGGTTTTAAGGTGCTGAGATTCATATAGTGTGCTCCTGACAATGAGATATTTAAAAAATTGTATGCTGTATTCTGTATACAGCGTTATGTCTTATCAGTATAGTGCGTTTAAGAGGGAAAAGCAAGACGGGGATTTCTTTTTAAGGAATTCCGGATGTTTTTCCTTCATATAATATGGTAGGATAAAGGGAGGAAGGGGGTTCATTTTTATGGATCATGAAAATATTGCAAGGAACAATCACAAAAACAGGATGAATTGCGCGGTCTCAGTCTACACGGCTTTTTCGGGGGAGAACCCGAACCGGACAGAGCCGCCGAGGCCGCGGGGAGACGGCGGAAAATGCGGGGCGGTCCTCGCGGCGGGCCAGCTTCTTACAGAAATGGGTCTCGGAACCCGGGAGGAGGCCGAGGCGGAGTTCATGAAGCTCTACGGGTCGATTAAGTGCGCAGACCTTCGGGGAATCCTGCGCGGGAAATGCAATGATTACGTCGGCGCGGCGGCGAGGATTGTGGAGAGCAGGATGTGAGTAGTGTCCCGTTCTTCGGAAACTTATCGGAAATACATCAGAAACAAACCGGAAGTGTTGAAAGATGCTTCCGGTTTATGATATAATGTTTCCGGAAGGAGGCGGAAGCATGGGACACGTAAAGTACATCGGAGCCGGTGAGGCCGCGGATTACCTGAACCTGACGGACCGGCGCGTGACGGGACTCTGCCGGTCGGGTGAGATCAAGGACGCCGTGCGGGAAGGAAAAAAATGGATGATGCCCGAAGAGGAGGTCATCGCCTATGCAAGGAGCAGAAACACCCGGGGGAGAGAAGACTCTGCCGGGCTTCGGCCGTGCGCGGTCGGCAACACCTCCTACGTGGATGTCATCCGGGACTGCTATTACGTGGATAAGACCCTCCTCATAAAGGAGCTTGTCGATGACAAGAGTATGGTGACGCTCTTTACGCGGCCGCGCCGCTTCGGGAAGACGCTTGCGATGAGCATGCTGAAGACATTTTTCGAGAGGACGGAGGAGGATACAGCCCTTTATTTTAAAGATAAGAAGATCTGGTCCTGCGGCAAAAAATACAGGGAACTGCAGGGAAGGTTTCCTGTCATTTTCCTCTCGTTCAAGGATGTGAAGTACAACAACTGGGCGGATTCGATGGAAGCCATCCGGCTCGTGCTGCGGGATGAATTCCGGCGGCACAGTGAGCTTGAACACTCCGAAAAGCTCGACGGGGCGGACCGCGACTTCTACCAGCGGATGGTCAGGGGGACGCTGAGCTCGGTCGAGTACAGCCGGTCCCTGCTTTACCTGACAAAGATGCTGGCCGCGCACTGCGGGGAGCAGGTTATCATTTTAATTGATGAGTACGACACGCCGATCCAGCAGGGATTTATCAAGGGATTCTATGAAGATGTCATCACGTTCATGCGGAATTTCCTCTCCGGGGGGCTCAAGGACAATGATGAGCTTCTGTTCGGCGTTCTGACGGGAATCCTGAGAGTCTCCAAGGAGAACCTCTTCAGCGGGCTCAACAATCTCTCGGTCAACACGGTGCTCGATATGAAGTACAGCGACTGCTTCGGTTTTACGGAAAATGAAGTGCAGGGCATGGCTGACTACTACGGCAAGCCCGAAAAGATGGATGAGATCCGTGCATGGTATGACGGCTACCGCTTCGGCAGCAGGGAGATCTACAATCCCTGGTCGGTCTCAAGCTATTTTTATAATGACTGCACGGCAAAGAATTTCTGGGTCAACACAAGCGACAATGAGATCCTGAGGAATCTCATGGCGGCCATCACGCCGGAGCTGGCGGAGGAGCTTATTTCCCTGCTGCAGGGAAGGCGGGTTTCCACCCAGATCAATACGGAGGTGATCTACCCCGGGATCGCGGACGGGCCGGACGCGGTCTTCAGCTTCCTGCTTCTGGCGGGCTACCTCACGCCGGAGAGGGCTCCCGAGGAGACGGATATCGGCACATTTGCGGACCTTCGCCTCCCGAATCTGGAGGTGCGGCGGGTCTACAACACGGAGATCCTTTCCTGGATCAAGGGGCGGACCAGTCCGAATGCGGTTTCGCAGGTGGAGAAGTGAGTGGGGTGAAAATGAAGACATACAAAGGCTTCGCCCTCTATGACAAAAGCCACATCACCTGGCTCCTCGTGCTCGCCTGCGCCGCGGCAGCGGTGCTCATCGCCGGGCGGAAGGGCGGAAAGCTGCGTGAGAACCTGAAGACGGGGACCGTTCTGGCCGCGCTCACGGGCCAGCTCATCGTAGGGGGCTCCCGCGTGCTCGACGGAACCTATGGGCTCGATACGCTGCCGCTCCACGTCTGCGCATTTGCCTGCTACGGGAGCGTTCTGCATCGGTTCGCGTCCCTAAAATGGGGTCCCTGGCCGCGTCTTACTCAGATCTTCTTCTACCCGATGCTGCCGGGAGCCATCTGCGCTCTCTTGAGCCCGGACTGGACGCCCTACGATGTGCTCTCGCCGGTCAGTATCGGAGCGTTTCTGGTGCACGCGTCGATCCCGACCTATATCCTCCTCTGCATGGAGGAGGGCAGCATCCGCCCGGACATCAGAAAATGCTGGGTGCCGGTCATCTTTATTGTTCTTTATGCGGCGGTTATGCTGCCGTTTGATCTTCATTTTAAAATGAACTACGGGTTCCTGCAGCTCCCGGTGCCGGGGTCGCCGCTCATGCTGATCGCGGACATTTTCGGGACGGGCAGGGGGTACCTGGTCGGATACATGCTCGGGTATGTATTCCTGATGCTGCTCCTCTACGGGGTGTTTTATGTGATTCGCGCGGCGGCGCGGGGAAGGAAATGATATGGAATTCAAGACATCGAACGAAAAGATCTGGCTCGAAAATGAAAACGGCGCGACAATCGCCTTCGTCGATTTCCCGGAATTCGAACCCGGAAAAGTTGAGGTGACCCACACCGTCGTTGATCCCTCGCTCCGTGGGCAGGGAGTGGCCGGAAAGCTCATGGAGGCGCTGGCAAAGAAGCTCGCGGCGGACGGCCGAAAAGCCACGCTCACCTGCTCCTACGCGGTGAGATGGTTTGCGAAGCATCCGGAGCTTGATCACCTGCTGATCGACCCGGAGGAGGAGAGGAAGAGGGCTGCCGAACTTGCGGGGGATGCCTGCGGGATTCCGCGGCACAGGAAATAATGTGTTAAGATTGTCCCTGACTCATAAACCGCTTCTTGTAAAGAAGCGGTTTTCTGAGAACCGTCCCGGGTTCTTGTTATCTCTTTACTTTTTTCGGGCGGGACGTTATTATGGATGGAAGAGGAGGAGAGATGCAATTATGAAGTTAAAAAAGATCAATGCGGCCCTGGGACTTCTGTCCATTGTTTTCATGCTCCTGCACATGGGCTACACGGTATTTTCGTACCTTGCATTCTACTACAACCCGTTCCTTAAGAACCTGTTCGCCGTGCCCTTCATGGTGCTGGTCTGCCTGCACGCGGTCTTAGGCATGATGACGGTCTTCACCCAGGCGGACGGGACAAGGATGGATCTCTACCCGAAGAAAAACATGGGAACGATCCTGCAGAGGCTTTCCGCGGCTCTTATTTTCCCGCTGCTGATCCTGCATATCAATACATTTTCCATGATGAAGGGGGCGGCAGAGAAAGGGCAGGTTCTAACTATCCTGCTTCTCATACTTGCCGAACTTCTCTTTTTTGCCGTCGTGGTCACCCATGTGGCGGTGTCCTTCACAAAAGGGCTGGTCACGCTGGGGCTCCTCTCGTCCAGAGAGACACAGAAGAAGCTGGACAAGATTGTGTATGTGCTCGGCGCCGTGTTCTACGTGATCGCGGTTTTTGCGGTCGTGAAGGTGCAGATCGCCATGTTTATCGTGGGCTAAGGAGGGTAAATGAAAGACGCAATCATTATAGGAAGCGGCATCGCCGGCATGGCCTGCACGGTGAAGCTTGCGGAGGAGGGCGTCCAGGTCGTCCTGGTCTCGCCGTTTCCGTCCGAGCGGTCCCAGTCCGTGATGGCGGCGGGCGGGATCAACGCGGTCCTTGCCGACTGTGAGCCCGGGGATTCGGTGGAATGCCACATAAAAGATACGATGGACGGCGGATGCGGAATCGCCGGTAAGGAGGCTGTCGCCGGCCTCTGCGAGAACGCGGAGGAGATCATCCGCTATCTCGAGAAAATCGGGACGGTTTTTTCCGTGGACGAGGACGGGCATCCGGCCAGGAGAGCCTTCGGCGGCCAGTCCTTCAAGAGGACCTGCTACTGCGGCTCGGCGACCGGCAAGCAGATCGTCTCGGCTCTGGTCATGGAGGTCCGAAGGCTGGAAGGCGCCGGCATGATCCGGCGCAGGCTGTGGAGCTGCTTTCACTCGGCGCTCATTAAGGACGGCGTCTGCTACGGAGCCCTGCTCTTTGACGAGACGACCGGAAAGATCGAGGCGGAGTACGCCGATGCGCTTGTCATGGCGGTAGGCGGCCAGAACGCTCTCTTCGGGAAGACGACCGGCTCTACCCAGTGCGACGGCTACGCGGCCGGCCGGCTCTTCCGCCAGGGCGTTGACCTGAAGAATCTGGAGTTCATCCAGTATCATCCGACGACGCTGGAGACTGCCCAGAAGAAAATGCTGGTCTCCGAGGCGGTCCGCGGCGAGGGCGGAAGACTGTTTTATCTGGAAAACGGGAAGAGAGTCTATTTTATGGAAGAAAAATACGGCCCCCGCGGGAACCTCATGACCCGCGATGTGGTGAGCCGTGAGATCGAGGCGACGGGAAAGGATGTCTTCCTCGATATCTCCTTCCTGGGCGCAAAGGAGATCGGACGCAGGATCCCGGAGGTGCGGGATCTGTGCCGGAAATACAGGGGGATCGACATCACCCGCGAGCCGATCCCGGTGAGCCCGTCCGTCCATTTCTTTATGGGCGGAATCGCGGTGCGTCTCAATCACGAGACCAACATCGAGAACCTGTTCGCGGTGGGAGAGTGCGCCTCCATCTATCACGGGGCCAACCGGCTCGGCGGGAACTCGCTGCTGGCCGCGCTCTACGGAGGCCGGGTCGCCGCGAGCGTGATCGCGGAGAGGCCGTCGCCTGCGGGAAAGAGGCCTGATTTCACGGCGCTGACCGATGCGGAAAATGAAAAGCTAAGGAACCTCCGGGCCTCCAGGAGCCCCTTCCCGGTCATGTACATCCGGGATATGGCGGCGGAGACCATGAACCGGGAGCTCGGCATCGTCCGGGACGAGGAGTCACTCATGCGGGGGCTCACCGACATGGACTATTATCTCTCCATCGCGGAGCGGATCGCCTACGACAGCAGCGTCATGATGTACGCCAATTACTCGCTGACGGGGATCCTGACGCTGGCGAGGGCGACGCTCACAAGTGCGCTGGCGCGCAGGGAGAGCCGCGGTTCTCATTTCAGAAAAGATTATCCGGCAGCGAATGAGAGTATGGCGTACGGGTCTGTCATCTCTTTTGACAACGGCAAATACCGGGTGTGGCTTGACAGGGAGAAGTTCTATGAAAGTTAAGATACAAAGGCAGCAGTCGCCCGTTTCGGAGCCTTACTGGGAGACATTTGACGCGGATGTCCCCGGGGACATGTCGATTGCGGGGCTGATCGATCATCTGAATTACCGGGATGATATTCTGGACGAGAATGGCAGGAAGACGACCCGGATCGGCTGGGAGTGCTCGTGCCTCCAGGGCATCTGCGGCTCCTGTGCGATGGTGATCAATGAGGTTCCCGCGCTCGCCTGCGAGACGTTCGTGAAGGACCTTAAGGGAGATGTGATCACGATCAGGCCCTTAAGAAAATTCCCCGTGATCCACGATCTTCTGGTTGACCGGTCGGTCATCCACGAGAATCTCAAGAAGATGAACATCTTCATCAGGGAGTATCAGCCGGAAGATCAGGGGAGAGCGTCGCGGAAGGAGAGGGAGCATTCGCTCCAGTACACGGCGGCGAAGTGCCTCAAGTGCGGACTGTGCCTTGAGGTGTGCCCGAATTATACGAACGGGAAGAACTTTTTCGGCGCCATTTTTGCAAATGACTGCTATCTTGTGGCATCCCGAAACCGCAGCAAGGCGGAGAATGTCAGGGAGGCCTATGGGGAGCATTTCGGGAGGGGCTGCTCCAAGGCATTTTCCTGCATGGATGTGTGCCCGATGGAGATCCCGACGATTGCGTCCATGGCCAGAATGAATCGAAAATAAAGAGGAGAACATAGTATGAAAACAGATGTGATTGTGATCTACAGTGACGGAAGTGAGATGGAGGAGGCGCTTGTCCAGGCGGAGAAAACCGCGCAGTACAAGGGGCTTTCCCACAAGGCAGCGCTGCACCTGCGCCTTCTGACCGAGGAGATGCTGGGCATGATGCGGTCGATCACCGGCAATGTGAAGGGACGTTTCTGGATCGAGGATGAGAAGGGGGCGTTCCAGCTGCACCTTAAGGTGAAGACCTTTGTCGATTTCGAGAAGCGCGAGCAGCTGCTCAAGGCCTCGACGAGCGGAAAAAATGAAGCAGCCCGGGGAATTATGGGCAAGATCAGGACATTTTTCGATCCGCTGGATGGTCTTCAGGTCCCGTACAACTCCTCGCCGGACGGGACGTCGGCTGATTTTATCTGGTCGATGAGAGCCTATGAGCAGACCGTGCAGAACCAGCTCGATGCGCAGGAAGCCGGAGCCAAGGAGGCCTGGGACGAACTGGAGCGCTCCGTTGTCAATCATCTGGCGGACGACGTCAAGGTGTACATCCAGGGACGCGATGTGGAGATGGTCATCATTAAGAAGATGGAAGAATAAAGAGGCAGATATCAGTGGACGGAAGGAAAGCGGCCGCAGGCCCGGTACTCTTAAAAGTACCGGCCGCGGCCTTATGTGTGTGCGGAAATGAGAAGGAGACGTATCCGGTCATTCATAAGGGAACGCCGGTGGAAGAGGGGATCCGGGAAGAGACGCTTTCTTTCATTTCCGATATCATAGAGACGGACATTGAGAACGGGTTTACGAGCGCCCAGCTGGCCGTGATCCGGAACGGAAGACTGGTGTATGAAAACGCCTGGGGAAGGACCAACTCCTACCTGCCGGACGGGACGCCGAATACGGACAGCGCTCCCGTCACAACGGACACGCTCTATGACCTCGCCTCGGTGACGAAAATGTTCTCGGTCAACTACGCACTGCAAAAGCTTTTCACGGACGGCAAGGTGTGTCTTGACGCAAAAATCACGGAGTTCCTCGGAGAGGCGTTCGTGACGGAGACAATGGAAAATAAGAAGCTGCCGGGAACCGGCCTTGAGACGCTCAAAGCCTGGAAGGCGGGGCTGACCATACGGGATCTTCTGTGCCATGAGGGCGGACTTCCGGCAAGTCCCCGCTGTCAGGCGCCCTACATATATAAACCGACCCTTGCCGATGGCGAGACCTACGAGGCAAATCCGCTCTATGTCGGCTGCGGCGCGGATGAGGCGACCAGGCAGGCGGTGATCAAAATGATCATGAAGACACCTCCCGATTATGAGCCCGGAACAAAGACCGTCTACTCGGATCTTGACTACATAATCCTGGGCCTTATTGTGGAGAAGATCACCGGACAGGGGCTTGACGCGTATCTTAAGGAAAATTTCTTTGAGCCGATGGGACTTACCCGCATCACCTACAGGCCGCTCGACAACGGATTTTCAAAGGACGACTGTGCCGCGACCGAGCTGAACGGGAACACCCGGGACGGGCTGATTCCCTTTAACGGGTTTCGGAGAGATACGATTCAGGGGGAAGTACACGATGAGATGGCCTACTACTGCATGGCGGGCGTCTCCGGGCATGCGGGCCTCTTTTCGAATGCGGGAGACCTCGCGAAGCTGGCCTCTGTGATGCTCTCGGGAGGGTACGGAGAAAACCGGTTCTTCTCGCGGGAGGCGATCGACATATTCACCGCACCGAAGTCGGAGAGCGAGGCAGAATGGGGCCTTGGCTGGTGGCGGCAGGGCGGCAATATGCGGACAAAGTACTTCGGACCCCAGGCAGGACCCGGCACGATCGGCCATCAGGGGTGGACCGGCACGCTGGTCATGATCGATCCGGAAAAGAATCTGGTCATAACCTATCTTACCAACAAGATCAATTCGCCCGTTACGGACAACAAAGCGGACGGGAACAAGTTCAACGGAAACTGGTACACTTCAGCTTCCCCTGGCTTTGTGCCCCGGATCCTCTATGTGGGAATGGACAGTGACGAGGATATATCCGGTCAGCTGCTCGATCTTGCGAAGAACATGGCGGCGGAGAGCCTGAAGCTTCTGCCGGAAGGAGTTTCGGCCGAGAGCGATCATCCCGCCGCAAGGAACGCACGAAGCAAGCAGCAGGTGTTTGAAAAAATGGCGGGACAGGCGGGAAAATGAGGCGTCTCATTTGGTAATTATTCAATTTGACGCGGGGCTTTGAATGGTCTATAATAAGTTAGTTCATGCCCTTAAATGCGGACACAGGACAGCAGGTATATGTATTTAAATCTGTAAGATGTGAGGCAGGTATTTATGTCAGAAGAACCAAAGGATTCCCTTTTGGAAACAGATATTCCGGAGACCGGGGAGACGGACGATTTTTATTTTGACGAAGTCGACACGGACGGGACGGACAGCTTTGACCCGGGGGAAAACGAACCGGAAAATTTCCTCAGGATCCCGGAAAGCTTATTCGATGAACCGGATGATTTCAATGAAGAGCCGGATGATTCAACGGATGAGGCGGACGATTTTCTGGATGAAGCGGACGATCCTTACGAAGAACCGGACGAGGCCTTCATGGAATATGATGAGGACGAGGAAGAAGAGGACGAAGATGACGGGGATGAACGTTCCCGCAGCATAATGGATTACATCGCTGCGGTCAGGGGCCCGAAGGAGAAGGCACCCCGGAAACCGTGGCAGACGGGCATTCTGGTCGCCTGCTTTGTGGCTGTGGTGGTCCTGGTCTCTCTGGCCGGTGTTTACATCGGCATTGCCGACGACTACAAGACGCGCTACCTCCCCGGAACGACGATCAACGGCGTTGACGTCAGCGAGGGTACGCCTGCCGATTTCGAGGATTACATCCGCGTCGGTGCGGAAGTCTACTCCATCGATCTCACGTTCAGGGATTCCACGGAGACAATTGACGGCACTCAGTTCGATTACCACTATGTATCGAGCGGAGAGGCGCAGAAGATCCTCGAGGAGCAGAACATCTACGACTGGGGTCTTACCAAATTCGGAAAGACCTACGAGTACAAGATTTCCTGGTCGACGGATTACGACAGGGAACTCTTAAGAACTGTCGTCTCTTCCCTCCCGGAGCTTCAGCCGGAAAACGAGACGGCGCCCCAGAATGCGTATCTCAATCTGAATGAGGATCTGACATTTTCCATCGTACCGGAGGTAGAGGGCAACTTTGTCTTCAACGATCCGGTTATCAACACCGTGCTTGACGCGGTCGAGGACAGGCAGGCATCGGTAGATTTCACCGCCATGAGCGGCATTTATGACGCACCGGTCGTCTATGCGGACAACCCGGACCTCAACTGGGAGCTCGAGAACCTCAACGGCTTCCTTTCGACGAGCGTTACCTACACGCTCTCAAACGGTGAGACGAGAACGCTGGACCGCGACGATCTGGTCGGCTGGATCACGCGGGACGACAACGGATACTACCATGTGGAGGAGTCCGTGGTCCGGGAGAAGACGAAGGCGTTTGTGGCTGAGATGGCTGCCGCGGTCTATGCGGAGTACGATGAGGTGCCGTTCAACTCGACGAATCACGGCACCATCTGGTTCGACAATGCGGGCACCTACGCGGTTATTCTGGATGAGGCGACGGAATCCGAGGCTCTCTTCAACAATATCTGGAACCACGAGTCCTCTGAAAGGGCTCCGGTCTACATCCGGAACGATACCGAGAGGGGCTTCGATATGGGCGGCTCCTATGTCGAGGTCGATATGTCGATGCAGCACGTATACATGTATCAGAACCATGAGCTCGTCTTTGACGCACCGTGCGTCTCGGGAACCTTCTATCATGCCGGCTACCGGACACCGATCGGCATCCATAAGCTGAACGGAAAGATGGAAGACGCTACCCTCTACGGGCCGAAGAAAAAGGACGGAACCTACGAGTATATTGCGGAGGTGGAATACTGGATGCCGTTCACGGGCAGCTGCGGTTTCCACGATGCCCAGTGGCGTACGGAGGACCAGTTCGGCAGCGGCCAGTACCTCTATGACGGGTCTCACGGCTGCATCAACCTCTCGCTGGACAAGGCAAGGGAGCTCTACGAGAAGATCTACGTCGGAATTCCGGTCGTCGTCCACTACAGGACGGATTGATGCCTTCGGGATGTAAAAGGAGGCCTTCATGAAAAAATGCGTGATCGTCGGAGGAGCCGATATCAGAGATTACGGGCGGATACGGGGGCTTTTGACGGAGGAGATGGTTTTCATTTTCTGCGACAGCGGCCTTCGGCATCTGGAAGCCCTGGGGCGGAAGCCGGACCTCATCGTCGGAGACTTTGATTCCCACGAAAACCCGCACATGGATGTTGAGACCATCGTGCTCCCGCATGTGAAGGATGACACCGATACGGTGTTTGCGGTCAAGGAGGCTCTGCGGCGCGGGTTTGAGGAGTTTCTGCTCATCGGTGTCGTGGGCGGCCGGCTCGACCACACCCTCGGCAATGTGGCGATCCTTCTCATGCTGGATTCCGACGGGAAAAAGGCTGTCATCGCGGATGACTTCTCCGATATGGAGATCGTTTCCCGGGAGAGAGCATTGATTCCCGACAGGTATCCCTACTTCTCGCTCCTTAATATCACGGGAACCGCGAAGGGCGTGACAATCAGGAACGCACTGTATCCGCTCTCCGATGCCGAGATCACCTGCGAGTACCCGATCGGCGTGAGCAATGAGGTTCTGCCGGGAAAGACGGCGGAGGTGACGGTAAAGGAAGGGCGGCTGCTCATCATAAAAGTCTTAAAGGAAGGATAAAGAGATGAAGAAAGTATTTGGAACCATTACGGCTTTGGCTTTAACGGCTTCGCTCCTTGTAGGCTGCGGCGGAGCATCCGGAAACAGCACAGGCAGCACCGCTCCGGCTCAGGGCGCGGCTGAATCGACTGCGGCGGCAGAACCGCAGGCGGCAGCTCCGGCAGCTGTGGCGGCGGAGGACGGTCTTGTCCGCACGGCGGTGCTATATGATATCTCCACGATGGATGTGGCGGAGACCTCCGATAACTATCTCATCCCGATGAACGTTTTTGACCGTCTCTTCGAGACCAGAAACGTAAACGGGACGGCGGAAGTCGTGAAGAGCCTCTGCGAGGACTACACGGTCAGCGAGGACGGCCTCACTTATGATTTCACGATCAAAAGCGGTGTTGTCTTCTCCAACGGCAGCGAGCTGACTGCCTCCGATGTGAAGTACACATTTGAGAGACTGCTCAGGATCAATCATGAAAATACAGACATTGCCCGGGAGGTCGTCGGCGGCGAAGCCCTGGCGAACGGCGAGGCGGATTCCCTCGAAGGCATCAGCGTGAAGGATGATACACACCTCACGGTCACGCTGGAAAAGCCGAACGCAGGCTTCCTCGCGGAGCTCTCCAGCGCGGCCATGGGTATCGTGGACGCGGAGACGATGGAGAAGGTGAGCGGCTTCGGCAAGGTGCCGGCCGACACGATCGGCTCGGGTCCGTACATCGTTACGGAGTGGGTCGCAAATGACCACTACACACTGGTTTACAACGACAAGTACTGGGGTGCTGAGCCGAGCGTCAAGAAGCTGATCGTCAGCATCGTTCCGGACGCAAACACCCAGAACCTGATGTTCCAGAACGGCGAGCTTGACCTCATCGACCTCCAGAACCTGGACAGCGCGATCGTGCAGTCTTCCTATGCGGAAGCCTACAAGGACCAGATCGTCAGCACCCCGAAGGTCGGCATGACCTACCTTGTGCTGAACAACGCCCATGAGTACCTGAAGGACGTCAATGTCCGCAAGGCGATCGGCATGGCAATCAACGTCGACGTGCTCATCGACAATCTCTACTCCGGAAATGCGGTCAGAGAGAACGGCATCATCCCCACCGGCTGCTGGGGCCACAATGACAGCCTGGAAGGCATGAAGTATGATCCGGCTGCAGCCAAGGAACTGCTTGCAAAGTCCGGCTACACGGACGGTCAGATTACATTTGAACTCGCCCTGGATTCCTCGGCCAACAGCACGATTCAGCTCGTCTATGAGTCCATCAGACAGTCCCTTAATGAGATCGGCATCAAGGCCGAGGTCAAGAGCTATGACCAGTCCGTATGGCTGGATCTCCGCAAGAGCGGCGAGATGGATTCGTTTGTTGCCCGCTGGGGCATGGATTACAACGATCCGGCCAACATCATGGCGACCTTCTTCGGCGGCGAGTCCCAGACCAAATCGCGCAGCATCAACTATCCGGATACGGAGACCATGGCAAGGGTTGCGGCCGCTTCCTCCATCGTCGACGATGCCGAGCGCATGACCGAATACCAGAATCTTGAGAAGAAGCTGATTGGCGAAGACGCAGCCTGGATCCCGCTCTACACGGAGCTTCACCAGTACTGCATCGGAAGCCGTGTCGCTTCCTTCACACCGCAGTGGGCAGGCTTCTCCGATTTCTATGCCTCCGATGTGGTTCTGAAGTAATAAAAATGCATTGATATAAGGCTCTCTGAAGGGCAGCTTCAGGGAGCCGTATGTATACCTTGGAGAATTCAGATGACACGCAGTATAATACAGAGGCTGATTCAGGCGGTCGGCGTGCTTCTGGGGGTGGCGCTTCTCATTTTCTTCATGCTGCGTATCGTTCCCGGAAACCCGATCCTGACACTGATGGGGGAACATGCCGACCAGGCCACCATTGACCGGATGACGGCCGAGCTGGGCCTGGACCAGCCGCCGCTCACCCAGTTTATAAGATATGTCGCGGGAGCTGTGAGAGGTGATTTCGGGACCAGCTACACGCTGGGGCGGCCCGTATCCTCCCTCATTGGTGCGGCTTTCGGAAACACGCTGAAGCTGGCGATCATGGCGGCTTTATTTGCATGGATCGTCGGAATCGTCTGCGGCGTGATCGCCGCCGTGAAGAAAAACGGCATACCGGACCGGATCTTCATGGGACTTTCCCTGTTCGGCGTCTCGATGCCGGTCTTTATGGTCGCCATGATCCTGCAGTATGTCTTCGCCTTCTATCTGCACTGGCTGCCGATATCGGGCGGCGACAACTGGAAATGCTACATACTGCCCGCAATCGCTCTCGGATGGAATTCCGCCGGGAGTGTTTCGCGTCTTGTCCGGTCGACGCTGATCGAGATCCTCGGGGAGGACTATATCGACACCGCGAGGGCAAAGGGCAGGGGACGCATGGGGGTCATCGTGCTTCACGCTCTTCGGAACGCCATGCTGCCGGTCGTCACGATGATGGCGATCCAGCTCTCGAGCCTGCTCTCGGGCGCCGTCATCACGGAGACGATCTTCTCCATCAACGGGATCGGCCGGCTTGCGGTTCAGGCCATAAACGGCAGAGATATTCCGCTTCTGCAGGGCACGGCCCTTTTCTCCACGTTCGTTGTGATCCTGGGCAGCCTTCTGGCGGACAGCCTCTACGGCGTCCTGGATCCGAGAACCGGAAAGGAGGCGTAAGTCATGCCCTTCGGAAGAAAAAAACAGACAGAAGAGATCAGGGACATACGTCTCAGAAGCCAGGCCGGCGAGGAGGAGAATGCAGGGACGATCATGCTGCATCTCGTGAGGGAGAACAGGCTGGCGGCATTTTCCCTTGTACTCATCCTTCTGATCATGCTGGGGGCGATCTTTGCGCCGGTCCTCACACCTTACACATACGACGGCATGGATCTCATGAACCGCCTCTCGGGACCTTCGGCGGCCCATCTGCTGGGAACGGATGAGGGCGGCAGGGATATCCTGACCAGGCTTCTCTACGGTTCCCGCGTCTCCCTCTTCATCGGCGTGGTGCCGACCCTCCTTGCGATGGTGGTCGGGGCGGCGCTCGGCATGATCGCGGGTTACTACGGCGGAATCGCGGATATGCTGATCATGCGTCTTGCGGACATCATGCTGGCATTTCCGTCCATGCTCCTTGCGATGGTCATCATGTACATGCTGGGCGACGGGCTCGGCAATGTCATCCTGACCCTGGCACTGGTCAACTGGGCCAGCGTCGCCCGCATCGTCCGGTCGGAGACGCTGCAGCTTAAAGGAAATGAATACGTCGAGGCGGCCCGCGTAATCGGTGTGCCCCGGCCGGTCATCATCCTGAGGCACATCCTGCCCAACTGCCTGCCGACCTTTATCGTGCTCTTTACCCTGAATGTACCGTCCTCGATCCTGACGGAGAGCAGCTTAAGCTTCCTGGGTCTCGGCATACAGCCGCCGAGCGCTTCCTGGGGACTCATGGTCAATGCGGGGCGGCAGTTCCTTACCAACGCGCCCTGGCTGGCCTTCGCGCCGAGCGCGGCGATCATGCTGGTCGTGCTGGCCTTTAATTTCCTGGGGGACGGTCTTCGGGACGTGCTGGATCCGCATCAGAAGAAGGGGTAAACGGAAGAAGAGGTGCTTCATGGACAATAAAATGACGCTCGAGGTCGATAACCTCAAAGTCAGTTTTTTTACGATGAACGGGGAAGTCAGGGCGGTCAACGATGTCTCGCTCAGGATCCCCGCCGGGAAGATCGTCGGCATCGTGGGTGAGTCCGGCTGCGGAAAGAGTATGACCGCCCGGGCAATCATGGGGCTTTTGAAGTACCCGGGGAAGGTCGTCGGAGGAGAGATCCGGCTGGACGGGCAGAATATTCTGCCGCTCTCCGAGCGCGAGAAATGCAGCATCAGAGGCTCCCGGATCTCCATGATCTTTCAGGAACCCATGACGAGTCTTAACCCGGTCATAAAGGTCGGAAAGCAGGTGGATGAGGCAGTCCTTCTTCACTCGAATGTGACGCGGAAGGAGGCAAAGCGCCGCACAATCGAGATCTTCAGGGAGGTCGGCATCTCCGATCCGGAGAAGCGGTATGACTGCTATCCGCATCAGCTCTCGGGGGGACTCAGGCAGCGCGTGATGATCGCCATGGCCATGATCATGAAGCCGGAGATCCTGATCGCCGACGAGCCGACCACGGCACTTGATGTCACGGTCGAGGCCCAGATCCTCCGCCTCATGAAAAAGCTGTGCGAAGGCGGAACCAGCATTCTCATGATCAGCCACAACCTGGGCGTCATCGCCCAGATCTGCGACTATGTGTATGTCATGTATGCCGGCAAGGTCGTGGAGGAGGCGGACACATTTACCTTATTCGACGATCCGCAGCACCCCTACACAAAGGGGCTTCTGAACGCGGTCTCATCGCTGCGGCGCGGCGGCGAGAAGCTGGATACGATTCCGGGTGTGGTCCCGAACCTGCTTTATCTGCCGGAGGGATGCGCATTTTCGCTCCGCTGCGGTGAGTGCCGGAAGGAGTGCGGCGACGTCATGCCGGAGTATCGGGAGATTTCCCCGGGCCACAAGGTGCTCTGCACCTTTGCGGGGGAGCATTAATGGGAGGCATTGCTATGAGCCGAGTACTGCTTACAGGGAAGAATCTCACAAAGGAATTTCCTGCCGGCGGAAAAAAGAAAGTGCACGCCGTTTCGGATGTGTCTCTGGAGCTTTATGAAGGCGAGACGCTGGGACTTGTCGGAGAGTCCGGCTGCGGAAAATCCACCCTGGGAAGGATGCTGATCCGCCTTATTGAGCCGACGTCCGGTGAGATCTCGGTGAGAGGCGAGACGGTCACCGGGCTTAAGGAGAGGGAGTTCAGGAAATACAGGCGGCAGCTGCAGATGATCTTCCAGGATCCGTACGCTTCCCTGAATCCGAGAATGACCGTGCGGGACCTGATCGCGGAGCCGCTTATCACCTACAAGGTCTGTCCGACGAAGGAGGCGACCACGGACCGTGTCCTTGAACTCATGAAGGCCGTGGGCATCCCGGGAGAATTTCTCTACCGCTATCCGCACCAGTTTTCCGGCGGACAGCGCCAGAGGATCGGCATCGCGAGGGCGATCGCCATCGATCCGTCCCTGATCGTCTGCGACGAGCCGGTCTCCGCGCTTGACGTTTCGGTCCAGAACCAGGTCCTGAACCTGCTCATGGACCTCAAGAAGGAGAGAGGACTCACGTACCTTTTCATCAGCCATGATCTGTCGGTCGTCCGCCATATCTCGGATCGCGTCCTCATCATGTTCCTCGGAAAGGTGTGCGAGGTCGGCGCCGTGGAGGATGTCTACAGCGCTCCGATGCATCCCTACACGAGATTTCTCCTGAACGCGGTGCAGAAGCCGGATCCGCACAGCCGTAACGACAAGGCAGAGCTCCTTGCCGGGGAGATCCCGAGCGCGGTGGAGCCGCCGTCCGGCTGCCGTTTTCACACAAGATGCCCCTACGCCACGGAAAAATGCAAAGCGGAAGAACCTCCGCTGCGTGAGATAGGCGGGCGGAAGGTGGCTTGTCATTTTCCTCTGCAGGCGCAGGAGCCCGCAGGACATAAGTAAGACAGGAGTTGAGACCTACGAAACACTATAATATGATGGATTACTTAAACAAAGCAGCCTCGCGGACGATGAGCAGCCTGCCCTTCAACGAGCTTGACAACCTGCTTCTGTCCTGCTTTGCCTATCTTCCCTTAAAAGGAATCGTCCCGGAGTTTCCGGGGCCGGCCCGGGAGGGAATCACGATCAGGGAGGCCGCAAAGCGGTTTTTCGCGGAGCACCCGGCCAGGGAGCTTCTTCGCGGCGACGTCTTCATGGTGCCGGTCTACCGGATGTTCAGCAGGATGGCAAAGTCGAGGCGTTTCGGCCACGCGGTCTTAAACAATCTGCTGGGGATCGACGATGATGAGCTCAGGGAACACTTCGGAGCCATTGAGATCAGGACCGGGGACGGCGTGCGGTACATTTCCTACAGGGGGAGCGACAGCTCGCTCGACGGCTGGAAGGAGTCATTTTCAATCGTATGCGGGACGATCCCGTCCGAGGTGAGGGCGGCGAATTACCTGAACGAGACGCAGCGGCGGGACGATGCACCGATCAGGACAGGCGGCCATTCCAAGGGCGGGCATCTTGCGGTGTTCGCGGCGGCCAACTGTGAGCCGGAGATTGCGGACCGCATCGTAAGAGTCTACAGCAACGAGGCACCCGGTTTCCTTCGGGGCGTCTATGAGAGCGAGGGCTTCCTCCGGATAAAAGACCGGGTCAGCCGTTATATCGTCGAGTCCTCGGTGATCGGGCAGGTCCTTGATTTTGTGAAGGACCCCGTCATCGTAAAGAGCTCGGCAAAAGGTTTTCTGCAGCACGATGCATTTACATGGAATGTCGATCTGAAGAAGAGCATGTTCATGCTGGCGGACAGCACGGATAAAAAATCCAGGCGGTTTAAGAAGGCCTTTGACGAATGGATCGAGGATATCTCCGTCGGAGACAGAAAAATACTGATCAATGACATTTTCTATGCGCTGGAACGGAGAAAACTGCAGAGCTTCACCCAGAAAAAAGGCGTATTTCTTACCGTTTTATACCTGATTCTTGATTTTCCGAAATATCACCGGTCTACGAGGGATGCGGTATTTCTTCTTGCGAACAGGTATCTGACGGGCGAAGCATAATACAAGAAAGAGGAGATTAGCTGTGAATACGATCACCATAGGAATTGCGGGCGGCACGGGATCAGGAAAATCGACCTTTACAAACCGGCTCAAACGGTATTTCGGCGACCGGATCTCGGTTCTCTATCATGACAACTACTACAAACGGCAGGATGATATCCCCTTTGAGGAGCGCGTGAAGGTGAATTACGACCATCCGGACGCGCTGGAGACAGACCTCTTCGTGGAGCATCTCCGGGCGCTCAAGAACGGTCAGACGATCCTCTGCCCGGTCTATGACTACACAGTCCACAACCGGTCGGACGAGGTCATCGAGATCAAGCCGAGCCGGATCATTCTGGTGGAGGGGATTCTGGTCCTCTATGATCCGAGGGTGAGGGACCTTCTCGACATCAAGGTGTATGTGGAGGCGGATGCAGATGAGCGCATCCTCAGGCGCGTGCTGCGCGACGTCGAGGAGCGAGGGCGCGACCTTCGGGGCATCATCAACCAGTACCTCACTACGGTAAAGCCCATGCACTACCTGTACGTCGATCCGACCCGCGCGAAGGCGGACATCGTCATCAACAGCGGCATGAACGATGTGGCCTATGATCTGTTCCGGCAGAAGATTGAAGCATTGCTCACGGAGGATATGGTTTGAAAATGTTTATACCCGCTGCGGCGGGAGTGCTGTGCATCCTGTACGGGCTGGTTGTGCTGAGCGTCGGCTCGGGCAGCAAATTCTATCTGGTCTGGATGGGGCTCGGCGTCCTCTTTTTCCTGCTGGCCGGCCTTATCCGGAGCGGTTTCCTTGAAAGACATATCAAATTTGACATTATATGCGGGATCGTGGTTGCCGCGGGCATCATACTGCTCTGCATTTTAAACGGGGTGATCATGGCGCAGTTTCATGCCCCGGGAGAGCGCGGGCTCGACTACATCATCGTGCTCGGGGCCCAGGTGCACGAGAGCGGACCCAGCGTGGTCCTCAAGTACCGGCTGGATAAGGCCGCCGCGTACCTTGCTGAAAATGAAAACACGCTCTGCATTGTCTCAGGCGGCCAGGGGAGCAACGAGCCCTTTCCGGAAGCGGAGGGCATGTGCGATTATCTGGTCGGTCTCGGGATTGACGAAGCCCGGATCATAAAGGAAGACAGATCAAAGAACACGACGGAGAACATCGCCTTCAGCAAAGCGCTTATGGGTGAAGATTACGAGAGCGTCGGCATCGTGACCAACAACTTCCATGCGGCGAGAGCCCTTAAGCTGGGAGAGGCCGCGGGACTTAAGAATCCGTGCGCGATCGCGGCGGATTCAAACGTCACGTTCCTCCCGAACAATATGCTGCGGGAGTGTATCGCACTGGTGAAGGATTTTGTTTTTGGGAACCTTGGCTGAGTATCAGGAAAATGTATCCCTGGCGTCCGCAAGGCGGGCCTCAAACTGGGGCATGAACGGGGCCTCCGTGTCGTAGGGCTTCACGTAGAAGAGGCGCAGGAGGTAGACAGCCGCCTGCGACCGGTAGTCGGCTTCGGCGCGGGCGAGAAGGGTCTGCATTTCCCGCACGAAAGTGTGCCAGGTGAGCGTAAAGCGCTCATAGGAGGTGATGTCCTCGTAGCCCAGGTAGTTTTTGATGCGGACCTTCACCTGACCGGGTTTCTTGCAGGCCTCCGGGACGATGAAGTAGCCGAAGGTCCCGTCGCGGTACTCGCGGCCAAGGGGGAAGAGCCGGCAGAAGCCGGGACGAAATGCGTGTATGCGGCAGCGGCCGTCTGCGCCGAGGAAGGTGCAGCGGCTGCTTTTTTCTGTCATGAGAAGGTGGGGGATGACCAGACCGTCCTCCACATGGAGGCCGATGCTGGTATCCATGAGATCGTTCACGGTGCAGTGAAGATGCTTTGTGAGGAGATAGATGTCATAGGGGTCGAGATGGATCGTGTCGCCCATGCCGCGGCAGCATTCGCCGCAGCCTTCGCACTCGCGCGTGGAGACGCGGGCGAGGTCATTTGCACTTAAGAGACGGTTCATTGCGGTTCCTCGTTTTTTATCTGATATTTGATCTGACTATCATACCACAATTTAAAAGAACATGTTATACTAATTGAAAAGGAGAGTGAATGATATGAAACTTGTTGTACAGGTCTGTTCGGAGGCGAGCGTGGAAGTTGAGGGAAAAGTTGTGGGGGCCATCAAAAACGGGGCCTCGGTGCTGGTCGGAGTCGGCCAGGAGGATACGGAGGAGATCGCCGACAAGATGGTGAAGAAGATGCTGGCGCTCCGCATCTATCCGGATGAAAACGGGAAGACGAATCTTTCGCTGGCGGACACAAACGGGAGCCTGCTTGTCATTTCCCAGTTTACGCTGTACGCGGATGCGCGGAAGGGCAACCGGCCCAGCTTTGTGAAGGCAGGTGCGCCGGACAAGGCGGAGGCGCTCTATGAGCACATCATCGCGAAGTGCCGGGAGGCGGGCATCCACACGGAACACGGCGTGTTCGGCGCGGAGATGCGGATCCGGCTCACAAACGAGGGGCCCTTCACGATGGTTCTTGATTCGGAGGAACTGTTTGCAAAGAAGTAAACATAGAAAATAGAGGTGTGCCATGAAGAAAAGGTCTCTTATGATTCTTATGACGCTCTTGTCAATGGGATTTTTGTTCGGCTGCGAGGAAAAAGCAGGCCCCATCGAGGGAACCTGGTATGAGCAGACGGCTTCGAATGCGGACACGATTGAGATCAAAGGCGGGAACCTTACGTACCTGTATGGTTTTGAGACGGACGATAATGTGGCCTATAAGGGTGGCTTTAAGCTGACAGAGGAGGGGGCAAGGACCCGGATCGTGCTTGACAAGGGCGCGGACTTCTACGAAGACCTCTATTATGATGCGGAGAATGATATCATCACCGCGGAGCTGTTCGCCGCCGATTACGGAACCGTCGCAAATGAGTTCCGGCGGACCGTCTACGAGGCCCCGCCCGAGCCGGTCTACGGGGAGAGAATCGACGAGACCGACCCGGATGCGGTCAAGGAGATCCTGTGGGATAAGATCGTATCCGCGGAAGTCTCTTTCTTTGAGAGCGTCGATTACCGTGGCTATACGATGAACACGTCTTTTCTTCCCCAGACCGGCAGCTATGCCTATTCGATCCGGGTGGAGGACGGCCGGGTTTTGGTCTCTTCCGATTTCTACAGTGAGGAGGTAACCCTCTCCGGGGAGGCAGTCGACCTGCTTAAGGATTACGCGGACCGTTTTTCTCTGGCGGAGCTGAACGGCCTCAATATCCACACGCAGGATGTGCCGGAGTCGGCTTCCGGTTATACGATACGGCTTATGTATGATGACGGCACTTCATTTTACTCCTCCGCGAACTGGAAGGATGTGCCGGCAAACTGGGACACATTCATGCGGCTCGGAAATGAAGTGCTCTACGAGGCCTTCATCGACGCGGGATATGATCCGTATTCCTGAGAATTCAATGTAAAGGTGGTTGGCAAATGAAAAAATTAAAACCGATCAAGCTGAAGGATATCGCTTCCTACAGGACGCCGCACCATCCGGTCTACAGCCCGGACGGTACGTATCTCGCATTTGAGGTCATGCGGGCGGATCTTGAGAAAAATGAATACCACACGGATGTCTGGCTCGCCCGGGACGGGCAGGCACGTCAGGTGACCTGGTCGATCGACGCGAACATCGTCCTCTGGGAGGATGACGACACGCTGATCATAAGGCGCGTCACGAAGAAGGAAGAGACCGGCGTGACCGAGCTCTTCAGGCTCTCCGTGCACGGCGGGGAGGCCGAGCCTTTCCTGACGCTGCCGTTTGCCCTCGGCGAGATGAAGAAGACGGAGGGAGGCTACGCCGCCTCCGTCCGCATCGACGCGGAGGATCCGGACGCCTTTAAGGACAAGCCGGAGGAGAGGAAGAGGAAGGCCGAGGCGAAGAAGGAAGAGAAGGACTACCAGGTCGTCGACGAGCTTCCCTACTGGTTCAACGGGGCGGGCTTTACCAACAAGAAGCGGACGGCGCTCTTCTTTATTGCTCTGAAGGAGGGAAAGACGGTCATTAAGCGTCTCACGGCTCCTTACTTTGATCTGGACAGCTTCTGCGTGGACGGAACGAAAATCTATTACGCGGGCACTGTCAGGAAGGCGAAAATGTCCCTCACCAACAAGGTCTTCGTCTATGATACGGTGACGAAACGGTCTGAGGGAATCTACCGGAAGAATGATTTCTCCACGGGGCGTCTCTTTATGATGGGCGGCCGGCTGTTCGGCCACGCCTCGGACATGAAGACCTACGGGGTCAATGAGACATCCAATATCTGCCTCATCGGGGAGGATCGCATCGTGCCGGTCTATATGCCGGAGGTCTCGCTCTACTCGAGCGTGATCGGGGACACCGCAGAGGGCGGCGTCTCGGAGTACGCGGACGGCAGCTCTTACCTCACGTTGGCGACAATCCGGGATCACAATGCGGTGTTTGCATTTTCCGAAGGGGAGAAGGGCCTTGAGAAGAAGACCGTCTGGGAGATGGACGGTATGGCCTGCGCCATGGCGGGCTCGAAGGAGAAGATCGCGCTGGTTTTCCAGGACTGGAACCACGTTGCGGAGGTGTATGAGATGAACCGCGACGGGAGTGATTTTAAGAAGATCACCTGCCTGAACGATGAGGCCCTTAACGGCCGCTACATCGCGGAGCCGGTCCGGGTCGACTACAAGTCCTGCGGGTATGATCTTCGGGGCTGGGTCCTTCTGCCGCAGGATTTCAGCGAAAAGAAGACGTATCCGGCAGTGCTGGACGTTCACGGGGGACCGAGGTGCGCCTACGGGGAGACATTCTTCCATGAGATGCAGCTCTGGGCCGCAAGAGGGTTCGTGGTCTTCTTCACGAACATCAAGGGTTCGGACGGACTCGGGGACTCGTTTGCCGACATCAGAAACGATTACGGCGGAACGGATTTCCAGAACCTTATGGATTTTACGGATGAGGTGCTCATGAGATATCCGAATATCGATCAGAAGCGCGTGTGCGTGACCGGCGGAAGCTACGGCGGGTTCATGACCAACTGGATCATCGGGCACACGGACCGGTTTGTCTGCGCGGCCAGCCAGCGGTCGATCTCGAACTGGATCTCGTTCGGGTTTACGTCAGATATCGGCGGGTATTTTGCACCGGACCAGAACGGCGCGAAGGGGATGTACGGGGTGAAGAATACGGAGATCCTCTGGAACCATTCGCCGCTCAAGTACGCCGACAAGGTGAAGACGCCGACGCTCTTTATCCACAGCGACGAGGATTACAGGTGCCCGCTGCCGGAAGGCATGCAGATGATGCAGGCGCTCGCCGGACGCGGGGTAGAGACAAGGATGTGCATTTTCCACGGGGAGAACCATGAGCTCTCGAGATCCGGGAAGCCGAAGCACAGGGTGCGGAGGCTTAAGGAGATCACGGAGTGGTTTGTGGGACATACCGGGGAGTGAGAAGAAAAGGGACGGTTCTCCGAATCTCCGGGGACGGTTCTGGAGAAACGATTCTCTTTGAGAATCGAATTTCCGAGAACCGTCCCGGAGACCCGGGAACTGTCCCTTTAATCAGGATAATTCAGTACTCACTCAAACGGGAATTTGTAATCAAGCCCGAACCTGTCGCGAAGGCCGATGAGCTCCTTCTGGATCGCCTCGCCAACCGGGACGCCCTTGTCCTTACGTTCCTGCCAGGCATCCCACTCTTTCTCACCTGCGGTATAGATGCGCTCTGCTCCGGGAGCCTTTCTGGAAGCGCGGAGCTGGCGGCAGATCTCGCCGGCTGTCTTTTTGAAGACGTCGAGACCCATGAAGAATTCCGGGTTGATCACGAAGAAGAAATGGCCGAGGCGGAACATCTTGTTGCTGCCGTCCGGGTTTTTGCCGGAGAGCTCCTTCATGAAGGGACCGCCTGCCAGCGCGGCGGAGAGAATCTCGACGATTGCGGTGAAGCCGTAGCCCTTGAAGCCGCCGGTCTCCTCGCCGGCGCCGCCGATGGGCAGAAGAGCACAGTTGCCTTTGCGCATCTCCTTCAGGATCTGGCCGGAGTCGGTCATCGTGCCGCCGTCGCTGGTGATGACGACACCTGCCGGCGTCGGATCGCCGTTTCTCTCATAGAACTCGATCTTGCCGTTCTGTACGATGGAGGTTGCGCAGTCGAAGGTGAAGGGGAATTCCTCATCGGTCGGCAGTGAGAAGGTCAGCGGGTTGGTGCCCATCATAGGCTCGACGCCCCAGGTCGGTGCGACGGAAGGACGTGCATTGGTGCCGCTGATGCCGATCATGCCGGCTTTTTCCGCCATGCCGGTCCAGTAACCGGCAATGCCGTAGTGGGTGGAATTCATGATTGCGCCGCCGGCCATGCCGTACTTTTTTGCCTTTTCGATCAGCATCTCCATCATGCGGTAGCTTGCGACCATACCCATGCCATTGTTGGCGTCCATGACGACGGTCGTGGGGGTGTCTTTCAGGATGTCGATTTTGGTGACGGGGAGCAGCGTACCGTTGTCGATACGATCAAGGTAGATCGGCTTGAAGCGGTTGCAGCCGTGGCTCTCGATGCCGCGGCGGTCACTTTCGAGGAGGACGTCGGCACAAATCCTGGCATCTTCCTCAGGGACACCGTACTTCTTGAATACATCGATCATAAAGCTGTTCATCAGTTCCCATGATACATAAGGCCTTGTTTCCATGTGTGAAACCTCCTTTTTATCTGCTTTTATATGTCTATTTTATATGGAAAAGAGAGGATTTACAAGTGCGCTTTTGTGAGGAATGTATAGATATTTGTGCTGTTTTTTATTATGGATATCTATTTTCCGTCTGCTTGCTCTTTACTACAGGCTGAATTCGTATTAAAATATTATTGTAAAACATAAAGAAAGCAGTGGAACGGCGTTATGGCCAGAAAGTTTAATTATTTGATTATCGGAGCCGGGGGAACCGGCGGCGTTCTCGCCCATGCGATGTCCAAAGCCGGGCTTTATGTGACGCTGATCGCCCGGGGGGAGCACCTTCGAGCAATCCGGGCGAACGGGCTCACCATCCGCAGGCTCTGGGACGAGACATCCGAATGCATGCATATAAAAGCTACCGATATGGACCACTATTCCGAGCGTCCGGATGTTATTTTTTTGTGTGTCAAGGATTATTCCCTTGAAGGATGCTACGATTTTATCCGCAATGCCGCAAAAAAGAATACCGTTATCATACCTTTGCTCAACGGGATCAGTATAGGAAGGCGCATCAGCGAAGCTCTTCCGGGTTATACGGTTCCTGCGGGGCTTATCTATGTGTCCGCCAATATCTCGGAGCCCGGATTCCTTGTGCAGTACGGGAGCATACTGAAGGTAATATTCGGCATGCAGGATGCGAAGGAGGACGACCGAAGAGTCAGGGAGATTGCAGAGGACCTCGTAAGCCGCGGGATCAATGCGGTATTTTCCGAAAATATAAGGTGCGATATCCTTGAGAAATTCTCCTATGTGTCGCCGGCGGCAGCGGCCGGACTTTATCTGGGAGCCCGCGCGGGCGATTTTCAGAAGCCCGGTGAGCCCAGGGAGATGTTCAAGACGATGATCAGGGAGATCATGGCTCTTGCCTATGCGATGGGCTGCCCGTTCGGCCGGGACTTCGTCAGGGAGAACCTGAAGATCATGGATACGCTGAAGCCGACGGCCTCGACATCGCTCCAGCGGGACATCGAGGCGGGAAAGCCGTCAGAGATCGATTCTCTGATCGGGGAAGTGATCCGCCTCGGCGAAGAGTATCATGTTCCGATGCCGGCCTATAAGATGGCTGCAGAGGAGATTCGTAAGCGCTACGGTTTGTTGTAAGCGAAAGCCCGCTCCATGGATGTGAGCGGGCCTTATTTCTTTAAGGGAGAAGAGGAGATGGATAAGAAGAAACTGGCTCTTTCTGCGATAGAGCGTCTTAAAAATGAATACCCGGATGCGGACTGTACACTGGACTATGATGAGGCCTGGAAGCTCCTCGTCTCGGTGCGGCTGGCGGCCCAGTGCACGGATGCCCGCGTCAACGTGGTCGTGGAGGATCTCTACGCAAAATATCCCGATGTGGCCTCGCTCGCGGCGGCCTCGCCGGAGGAGATCGAGGAGATCGTGAGACCCTGCGGGCTCGGGCGGAGCAAGGCCAGGGACATCTCGGCCTGCATGAAGATCCTCCATGAGAAGTACCATGACAGGGTGCCCGGAGAATTCGACGAACTCTTAAAGCTCCCGGGCGTCGGCCGGAAGAGCGCCAACCTCATCATGGGCGACGTCTTCGGCAAGCCGGCGATCGTGACGGACACCCACTGTATCCGCCTCTCCAACCGGATCGGCCTTGTGGAGGGCGTAAAGGATCCGAAGAAGGTGGAGATGGCGCTGTGGAAGATCGTGCCTCCGGAGGAGGGAAACAACTTCTGCCACAGGCTCGTGCTCCACGGAAGGGCGGTCTGCACCGCGCGAACAAAGCCTTACTGCGATAAATGCTGCCTTGCGGACATCTGTGAAAAGAACGGTTTATGAAAAAACGGTGAATATTCACAGAAATGAGAGACTTGCCGGGGAAAATGTGGTAAAATATGTCCAATAAGGGGGGCCTCGTATGATTAACTATTCTGTCAATCCTGAAAAACAGTACCACATCCAGGTCGCGCCGGGCGAAGTTGGGGAGTATGTGATCCTTCCGGGAGATCCCGGACGCTGCGATCTGATTGCAAGCTATTTTGATGAACCGAAACTTGTTGCCTACAACCGGGAGTTCAAGACCTACACAGGCACGCTCGACGGAAAGAAGGTGTCCGTGACCTCGACCGGTATCGGCGGTCCGTCCGCCTCAATCGCGCTGGAGGAGCTGGTGCGCTGCGGCGCGAAGACGTTCCTCCGGGTAGGGACCTGCGGCGGCATGCAGACGGACGTGAGGAGCGGGGACATAATCATCGCAAACGGTGCGGTGCGCATGGAAGGAACCTCAAGAGAGTACGCGCCGATCGAGTATCCGGCGGTGCCGGACTTTGAAGTGACGGCGGCACTCATTGAGGCGGCGAAGAGTCTTTCATTTTCGTATCATGTCGGCGTCGTGCAGTGCAAGGATGCATTTTACGGCCAGCACATGCCGGAGGTCATGCCCGTATCCTACGAACTCGAGAATAAGTGGGAGGCATGGAAGAGGATGGGCTGTCTCGCCTCGGAGATGGAGAGCGCGGCGCTCTTTATTGCCGGTTCCTTCCACCGTGTCCGCGTCGGCTCCGTCTTTCTCGTGATGGCTAACCAGGAACGCGCAAAGGCCGGGCTTGAAAACCCCGTCGTACATGACACGAACGCTGCTATAAAGACCGCTGTCGAGGCAATACGGCTTCTTATGAAAGCATAGGAGAATTTGATCATGGGAAACAACAATAACATTCCGACCCCGCACATCGCGGCAAAAGCGGGCGATTTCGCCGAGACGGTCCTGCTTCCGGGCGATCCGCTCAGGGCGAAGTTTATCGCAGAGAACTTTCTTGAAAATGCAAAGCTCGTAACAGGCGTGCGCAACATCCTCGGCTTTACGGGCGAGTGGAAGGGGCGCAGAGTCTCCGTCATGGGCACCGGCATGGGCATGCCCTCCATCGGCATCTACTCCTACGAGCTCATGAATTTCTACGGCTGCGAGAACCTGATCCGGATCGGGTCGGCCGGCGCCGTGAACGAGAATGTCCACGTGATGGATATCGTGATCGCCCAGGGGGCGTCGACGGATTCGAACTGGGCTCACCAGTACGGGCTTGCCGGCACATTTGCGCCGCTTGCAAGCTGGAAGCTCCTCTCGGAGACGGTTAAGACGGCAGAGAAGCTCGCTATTCCCTTCAAGGTCGGCAACGTTCTCTCGTCGGACATCTTCTACGGCGACGATCCGAACGCGACCGCAAACTGGAAGAAGATGGGCATCCTGTGCGTTGAGATGGAGTCGGCAGCGCTCTATATGAACGCCGCCCGGTGCGGAAAGAATGCACTTGCGCTCTTTACGATCTCGGATGAGCTCTATTCAGGAAATTCGCTTCCGTCGGAAGACCGTGAGAAGGGCTTTAAGCAGATGATGGAGCTCGCGCTTGATACGGCTGTCGCGCTTTGAGGCGAACGGAGGATAAAACGTTGGATGTAAAGGAAATTCTTCGCCATGTCGACCATACGGAGCTCTCTCCGACGGCGACATGGAGCGATATTCAGAAACTGTGCGACGAGGCGATTGCCTGTGAGGCGGCCTCGGTCTGTGTCGCGCCCGCCTATGTGAAGCATGTAAAGTCCTATGTCGGGAACAGGATCAGAATCACCACCGTGATCGGGTTCCCGAACGGGTATGCGACGACGGCTGCCAAGGTGTTCGAGGCTTCCGACGCGGTTTTGAACGGTGCGGATGAGATCGATATGGTCATCAACATCGGCTGGGTTAAGGACGGACGCAGCGACGAGGTCGTGAAGGAGATCAAGGCGGTCAAGGCGGTCTGCGGAGACCGGATCCTCAAGGTGATCGTGGAGGCCTGCCTGCTCACGGAGGAGGAGAAGATCCGCATGTGCGAGGCGGTCACCGAGGCAAAGGCGGACTACATCAAGACCTCCACGGGCTTCTCGACGGGCGGCGCTACGTTTCCGGATGTGGCTCTCTTTAAGGAGCACATCGGGGAGGGCGTGAAGATCAAGGCGGCAGGCGGCATCCGCACCATGGAGGAGGCAGAACTGTACCTTAAATTCGGTGCGGAGCGGCTCGGCACGAGCAGGCTCATCAGGCTCTATCTCAAGGATCTGGAAAACGGAGTGCAGGCAGAATGAACGAAGCAAGGATGAGGCTCGAGGAGCAGCTCCGGCAGAAGACGCTGGAGAAAGGGCAGACGGCGGATACGCTTGTGCGGTTTGCATTTGACATGATGCGGCGGGCCTATGCACCCTACAGTCATTTTACGGTGGGGGCCGCGCTCCTCGGGAGAAACGGTAAGATTTACACCGGCTGCAATGTGGAAAATGCAGCCTATTCGCCCACCTGCTGCGCGGAGAGAACTGCATTTTTCAATGCGGTTGCGGACGGATGCAGAAAATTCGAGGCGATCGCGGTTGTCGGCGGACATGATGGGAATGTGACGGATTTCTGTCCACCCTGCGGTGTCTGCCGGCAGGTCATGACGGAATTCTGCGGTCCGGAATTTATGATCATTCTGGCAAAAAGCCATACGGAGAGGAAGGTATATCAGCTCAGGGAGCTGCTGCCGGAGAGTTTTAAGCTGAACTGATACGGAGTAGAGTATGATGGATTTTGATTACGGGATGCTGTCGGACCCGCATGTATACAAAGTCAATGCACTTCCGGCTCATTCCGACCATGTCGTCTATACCGATATGAACGAGATGCTTCGCGCCGGTATGATGCTGAAAGACTGCCTTAAGAGAGCCGCTGCCGGGGAAGATATGAAGCGACCGGTTGACGAGACCTTCTTTTCCTCGATGAGGCTTAGTCTTAACGGCTTTTATAAATTCCATTATGCAAAAAACCGGGATGCTGTCATTCCCGGCTTTTTTGCTGAAGATTTTGATGTCTCGGGCTGGGATGACATCTATGTGCCCGCCCATATCGAAATGGAGGGCTTCGGAAAGCCCCAGTATGTGAACGTTCAGTACCCCTGGGACGGCCATGAGAATGTGCCCCGTGGGAAGGCGCCCGTGACTACGAATCCGGTCGGAAGCTATGTGCGGGATATCCGCATACCGGAGAGGTGGAACGGAAACAGGGTTTTCATTTCCTTCCGCGGTGTGGAGAGCGGCTTCTCCCTCTGGCTGAACGGGGAATTCGTGGGCTACAGCGAGGATTCCTTCACGCCCTCCGAATTTGAACTCACGCCCTACGTGAAGGAGGGCTGGAACCGGCTTGCGATCCAGGTCTACAAATGGACGAGCGGCAGCTGGTTCGAGGACCAGGACTTTTTCCGCTTTTCGGGTATATTCAGGGACGTCTATCTCTATGAGGTGCCGGCCCTTCATATCTTTGACCTCAGGGTAAAGGCGATTCCGACCAGAAACCTTGCGGTCGGAAACTTCTCGGTGAGGGCGGATTTCCATGTCCCTTATCCCGGGGAAAATGAAAACCCGGGAGCAAAGCAGCGCTATCAGGGGCATCTGCACATCATCCTAAAGCACGGAGAGACCCGGGTGCTCGACATGGAAGTGCCGATCCGGGAGAAGACGATCATCAAGAAGACCATCGACAGGCCGGTCCTCTGGAGCGCGGAGGATCCGCAGCTCTACGACCTCTTTCTGGAGGTGCTGGACGCATCCGGCCGGGTCGTCGAGGCGGCCGGCCTCGAGATCGGCTTCCGGCGCTTCGAGATGAAGGACGGTCTCATGTGCCTCAACGGGAAGAGGATCGTCTTCAAGGGTGTGAACCGGCATGAGTGGAGCGCGAAGAGAGGACGCGTGCCCGACTTTGCGGAGGCGGTCTACGACATCGCGGTGATGAAGCGGAACAACATCAACGCACTCCGGACGAGCCACTATGTGAACGCGTTCTATATATACCGGATCTGCGACTTTTTCGGCATCTATGTGATGGCGGAGAACAATATGGAGACCCACGGAACCTGGGTCCCCTATCTCATGGGGAAGCAGCCGAAGGAGGCTGTCCTGCCGGGCGACCACATCGAGTACCTGTCGATGCTGCTGGACCGGGTCGACTCGACCTGCCGCCTGCTCAGAAACCACCCCTCGATCCTCATCTGGTCGATCGGCAATGAGTCCTTCGGCGGCTATGTGGCACATGAGATGGCGAACCGCTTCCGCACCCACGACCCCGACCGGCTCGTGCACTACGAGGGGATCGCAAACGATCCGCGGTATCCGGACACGTCCGATATGGTGAGCCGCATGTACATGCCGGCAAAGGACATCGAAAAATGGCTGGACACACATCCGGAGAAGCCGTTCATTTCCTGCGAGATGAGCCACTCGATGGGGAACTCCAACGGAGGGCTGTACAAGTACACGGAGCTCACGGAGAAAAGGCCGCGCTATCAGGGTGGGTTCATCTGGGATTTTATCGACCAGGCCATCTATCAGAAAGACTGTCTCGGAAATGAATACCTGGCGTACGGCGGTGACTTCGGCGACCGGCCGAACGACCGGAACTTCAGCGGCAACGGCCTTCTCACGGCTGACCGGAAGCCCTATGGGAAGATGCAGGAGGTAAAGTACCTCTATCAGAATATTTCTATCGAGGTCGGCCCCCGCACGTTTACGGTCGATAACCGGAACCTGTTTGTCGGTACCGGGATCTATGACTGCGCGGTGAGGCTCGAGAAGGAAGGGGTCGTCTATCAGGAGCTTCACCCTGAGATCGACGTTCCGCCGCTCTCCCGGATGACCTTTAACCTGCCGCCTGTCCGGTGGGAAGAGCCCGGAGAGTATGTCTTTACCGTGTCGATGACTCTGAAGGAGGACATGCCCTGGGCGCTTAAGGGTCATGAGGTCGCTTTCGGCCAGACGGTTTATCTGATCAACGGGCGCGAAGAGCACCGGCTGACGGAGCGGGAGAGAGTGCGGTTTGAGCGCAAAAGGCCGGGCCTCACCGTGGTCCGGGGCGATTTCAACATCGGGGTTACGGGGGATCATTTTGAAGTTCTCTTCTCACTCAGGGACGGAAATCTCGTCTCCTACCGCTGCGGCGATATCGAATATCTGAGCGCACCTCCGAGGGCTGATTTCTGGCGGGCTCCGACGGACAATGACCGTGGCTGGCGCATGCCGGAGCGGCTCTCCGCATGGAAGCTTGCGAGCCTCTACGCCTCGACAATGCCGCTTAATAAGGAAAATGAAGACCACGACGAGTATCCGAAGATAAAGGAGTCAGAGGATTATTTCGAGATCTGCTTCAGAAAATTCCTGCCGTCGCTGGACGACCTTCCGATCCTGATGACGTACCTTGTCTTTCCGAACGGAACGGTGCGGATCCTTCTGGATATGGAGGCGGGAAAGAATCTGCCGCCTCTGCCCGGATTCGGCCTGCTGTTCCGCATGGAGGCGGATTACGACCGCATGGCCTGGTACGGGCTTGGCCCGGAGGAGAACTACTGCGACCGGAACATGGGCGCGAAGCTCGGTGTATTCACCGGCAGAGTGGCCGACAATGTCGAACCATATTTAAAGCCGCAGGAGTGCGGCAACAGGACCGGCGTGCGCTGGGCTCTGGTGCAGGACAAGAAGGGCAGAGGCCTTATCTTCAGTGTGCCGGGATGGAAACAGGGAACCCAGACACTGACGTCGATCAATTCGGCGAACCCGCTCACGGGTGAGACCATGAACTTCCAGGCGATCCCCTACAGTGCCCAGATGCTGGAGACAGTGGAACATGCCAGCGAGCTGCCGGCACCGCGCTACACGTTCGTGCGTGTCTCTCTGACGCAGATGGGTGTCGGAGGGGACGACAGCTGGGGAGCCAGACCGCTTCCGGAGTATATACCGACGGCGGAGCGGCCGATCCACTTTGAGGTGGAGTTCAGGCAGCTGTAAACAAGTTAAATAAATGTAATTTAATGCGGTAAAGCGCTAAAATTTCTGTGGCATTTCACTCTCAGTCGTGCTATTATAGATGGAAAGCGTTACGGCTTTAAAGATTTTTTTAGTGCAACGAGAGGAGAAATGTCGTATGGGTAACTATTTTTCACCGGAAAAAGAGACCGCGTCGAGAGAGCAGATTAGAGAATGGCAGAGCAAAGGGCTCGTCGACTGCGTGAAGCGCGTTTATGAAAATGTTCCGTATTACCGCAATAAGATGGAAGAAGCCGGCGTGACGCCGGATGATATCCACGGACTGGAAGACCTTCACAAGCTTCCCTTCCTCACCAAGGACGACCTTCGCGAAGCGTATCCCTACGGCCTCATGGCGAGACCGCTCTCCGACTGCGTGCGTATCCACAGCACGTCCGGCACGACCGGCCGCCGCGTGGTTGCATTTTACACCCAGAACGACATTGATCTCTGGGATGAGTGCTGCGCCAGAGCGCTCGTCGCTGCCGGCGGCACGAAGGACGATGTTGTCCAGGTCAGCTACGGATTCGGTCTTTTTACGGGCGGCGCCGGCCTTAACGGCGGCTCCCACAAGCTCGGATGTCTGACGCTCCCGATGTCTTCCGGCAATACAGACAGGCAGATCCAGTTCATGACGGACCTTCAGGCATCGATCATCTGCTGCACCCCGTCCTACGCGGCCTACCTCGCCGAGTCCATCAACGAGAGAGGCCTGCGCGACAAGATTCACCTTAAGGCCGGCATCTTCGGCGCAGAGGCGTGGACGGAAGAGATGCGCCATGATATCGAACAGGCGCTCGGCATCAAGGCTTACGATATCTACGGTCTGACCGAGATCTCCGGACCGGGCGTCTCCTTCGAGTGCTCCGAGCAGACCGGTATGCACATCAATGAGGACTACTTCATCGCGGAAGTCATCAATCCGAAGACCGGCGAGGTCCTGCCGGACGGCGAGAAGGGCGAGCTTGTCTTCACGTCCTTCGCGAAGGAAGCGTTCCCGCTCATCCGCTACCGCACCAAGGATATCTGCATTCTCTCCCGTGAGAAATGCTCCTGCGGCCGCACCTTCGTCAAGATGACCAAGCCGCTCGGCCGCTCCGACGACATGCTGATCGTCAAGGGCGTCAACGTGTTCCCGAGCCAGATTGAGACCGTGCTCCTGAACCACGGCTATGCAGCCAACTATCAGATCATTGTCGACCGCCAGAAGAACAGCGACAGCATCGAAGTTCGCGTCGAAATGACGCCGGAGATGTTCTCCGACGAGCTGTCCAAGATCACGGCCCGCGAGAAAGAGCTTGTCGCGGCACTCAAGTCCATGCTGGGCATCTACGCGGTCGTCCGCCTTGTGGAGCCGAAGTCGATCATTCGCTCCGAGGGCAAGGCAGTCCGTGTCATTGACAGAAGAAACCTGTACAAAGGTTAATGTAAAAAAGTTCATAAAAGAAGGAGGGTAACAAGATGGTTTACACGCAGCAGATATCTGTATTTCTTGAAAATCGTCCCGGCACGCTTGCCGAGCTGACAGGCGTCCTCTGCGACCACAACGTTGATATGCGTGCAATGTGCGTGGCGGATGCGATGGATTTCGGTATCGCCCGCATCATTGTGGACGATGTCTACAACACCATGACCGTGCTGAAAGACGCCGGTTATGTCTGCCAGATCACAAAGGTTCTGACGATCGAGATGCAGGATGAGCCGGGCGCACTCTCCAAAATTCTTGACCTTCTCGGCAAGGAAGGCATCAATCTGGAGTACACCTATGCATTCCTGACCCGCAAGAAAGATACGGCTTATCTGGTCCTCAAGGTCGCTGACCTTGAAAAGGCCGAGAAGGTGCTCCGCGCAGCCTCCATCAAGCTGGTCGGCCAGGAAAGTCTGCAGGGAATCTTCGGGGACTGAAAAATGAGAATCGGAACCGGATACGATGTACACAGGCTTACGGACAACAGAAAGCTGATTATCGGCGGCGTCGAGATCCCCTACGAGAAGGGCCTCCTTGGCCACTCGGACGCGGATGTGCTTCTCCATGCGATCATGGATGCACTTTTGGGGGCAGCGGCGCTCGGTGATATCGGGCTTCATTTTCCGGATACCGGGGCGGAATTCAAGGATATAGACTCCAGGGTGCTGCTCCGTCGTGTGCGGCAGCTTTTGGCGGATGCCGGTTACACAGTCGAAAATATCGACGCCACCATCATCGCCCAGAGGCCGAAGATGCGGCCTCATATCGAGGCGATGCGGAACAATATCGCGGAGGATCTTGAGATCAGCTTGTCTCAGGTGAACGTGAAAGCCACGACGGAGGAGGGCCTCGGGTTTACCGGGGAAGGCCTCGGGATCGCGGCGCAGGCGGTGTGCCTGCTGAAATAATCGGGAAAGACGGAAACGGGGACGGTTCTTCAGGAACCGTCCCCGTTCATTTCATCCAGCTCGTCCGTCCGCTCCTTTAAAGCCTTGAAAAACTTGTCAGGGACGGTTGGCTGGCCGCCGTTCACCTCGTAGTCATCGGGATCGTAGATGTTTCGGATTTCGATGGCATTTTTGTAGCCGCAGTTCGTGCATTTCCAGATATGATGGTGGTCGTCGAAGCCCTCCTGCTCGTTTAAATGCTCACCGCAGCGGTCGCAGTACCACTCGATCCCCGGGAAGCGCTTGTCCAGGTCATCACCCTCATAATAATACTCGAAGTCCTCATTCTCACGGATTACGGCCGGCTGGGCTCTTCTTAAGTTGAAGGCGCTGTCGTAGACGTAGGTGAGCCGGCTGATCCGGTTGCGGAGCAGGGCGCCTAAGAGCAGCCAGGTTACGGAGTTTACTTTCGGCTCCAGCTCGTCCTTGTTCCACTCATCGATCACGCAGTTCATGAGATCGTAGAAGATCTCGTCGTTCATCGGGAAGAGCTCGAGCTCCTTGTCGCGCTCGCTGATTGCCTCGCGGCGGGCGACGACCGCATTGATGTAATTTGCAAATGTCATGTAGAAACGCTCGAGTTCAGGCTCCGATAAGCTTTCAAACAGGGCAATGACGGTGAGGCGCACTTCATTTACACGAGTGATATCATTGGCCAGCTCGCCGGCGATCCTTTCCTGAATGATGGAGGCAGTCTTTCGCTCCTTCTCGATCCCTTTTTTTGCGGTACCGATCAGCCGCCCTATGATCTGGGTCACACGCTTGCTCTGGCCGGTGTGATAGCTCCCCTGATAGCGCACCGCCTTGATATGACCGTCAATATCATCGTAGACCGCGTTCTGCTTGGTCTGGCCGTCGGACGGGATCTCCTTCACGATAAAGCCTTTGAAAAATGTATCCAGCACCTCGATCTGCTTCGGCATGGGCACATCCCTGACCTCCTCAAAATAGAGGGAGGCGATGCAGCCGAGTCTGAGCTCGTTGGGAATCGTCGGTAGTTTTAAGGTCGATGATTTCATATTGATACCTCTCCTTGTCATGCTGTATTTATTATAAGGCATATTTCGGAAAGAGGGGAGAGAGATTTGCGTTTGGAAATATTTTGGGGATGGGTTTCCAAATGGAAGTTGCATACAATACGGATGGATGAGAGGGTGCTTTCATCACATTTTTGAAGCGAGGTGACTGAAAATGAAATGCCCGAACTGCGGAGCCCAGGTGACCGGCAAATTCTGCGAGTACTGCGGGGCGGAGATGCCGAGAACGGCGCCGGAGACCGTCAATAATATCGAGGATCATTCGAGCAGGCAGGTGATCAATAATTTCTATTTTCAGGGGGGACCGGAGAAGAAGAGCGGGGCGAGCGAATACAGCTACGGAGATACGCGGCCTTTGTCGGGGGAGAGCTATTCGGCTCCGATCGTGTCTCAGAAGGACTGGCTGGAGACGCTGCTTCTGTGCATTTTTCTCGGTTTGTTCGGCGGACACCATTTTTATGCGGGGAGGATCGGAAGAGGGGTGCTTTACCTGTGTACTCTCGGCATATTTGGCTTTGGCTGGTTCATAGATATCATCCTGATTCTGACCGATCGCTTTCAGGATTCCTACGGGCGCAGGATCGTGCGGGATCCGAATCCGGTGCGGCGGGACATGAGAATGCAGCGAAGAGATGCATCCCCGGAGTGGGAGAGCGGGGCTTTTACGTCAGGCTCCCGGGGCGTGACCGGCAGGAAGAAAAAGATGTTCATCTTCATGGTCGTCTTCATGGTGCTGACAGTCCTGTCACTGCTCGTCGGGGCAGGCTCTACTATCTTTGCCGTTTTGGCCGTGGTTTTCGGGGTCCTCTATGCGAGAACCCCGGACGATGAATAAATTGCAAATTGTTTGAAAAAATTCGAAAAAAGTTGTTGACAAATGGGAGCCACATGATTATAATTACTATTGCTGTCAGGGAACACCCCAAGGCAATCGATGCGTGGCTCAGTTTGGTAGAGCGCTGCGTTCGGGACGCAGAGGTCGCAGGTTCAAATCCTGTCGCATCGACTCAAACAGAAACGGATGCCGAATGGCATCCGTTTTTGTTTGACACGAAGTGAGAGAATCTGTCTCAAGTTTGATGCAAGGCCATGGGAGACGATCGATGAGATGGATGAGGCACTCATCAAACGCTGGAACCGCAAAGTCCGGCCGGAGGACCACGTCTATGTTTTGGGAGACTTTGCCTATAGGAACAGAACCTCTGTGAAAGATTATACAGACCAGCTGCATGGACATATCCATCTGATTCGCGGCAACCATGACAAACGGAGTGTTGAGTATGAGAGCTGCTTCGAGGAGGTGGTTGATTACAAGGACATTTCTGTGGAGGTAAATGGCGTGAAACGCCGCGTGATTATGAGTCATTACTTTATGCCATTTTACAATGGTCACTATTATGACACGATCATGCTGCACGGACACACTCACAAACGGAGGAATCTGTCATCGAGGAGCAGATCAAGGAAGAAATCCGTGGGAGAGGGATTCGTTGTGAAGCCTACAATGTAGGCTGTATGTGGCAGGATTACGAGCCGCAGACACTTGAGGAGATCATCGCACGGCAGGACAGGCAGGTCGATCTTAATTTTTAAAGGAGAACCCTGATGAGATTATACGAACTTCTCGAACAGGTATCGGACATTCTGACTCCGCAGACCCACAGCCTCTACGAGTATTTGATACATACTTCCGATGATAACGGATTCTTACGCACACGCTACTGCTGGTGGGACAAGCCTGTTCCTGACCATCATATACCCGAGCTTACAGAGGTGCTTGTATGTTTCCGCGAGCCTTTTTGCGATGGTGCTCCTTTCTATGAAGACAGGCAGTATGGTGACTTCTCTCAAAAAGAGACGCTGGTCAAGCTGCAATTGTTTTATTCAGGCGGGAATATGGAGGCTGACATCGAGTGGAGCCGGCAGTTTCCGTATCCGGTGGCTTACATCATCGATCTTAAAGGCAAGACATTCGAGGTAAGACATTATGAGCCTTTGTATTGACAAGACAGAATTGTTCCATGTTCATACATACCGTTGCCAGCATGCAGAAGATATCTCCGATGAGGCATACGTGACGAAAGCAATCGAACTCGGCGCGTCCGGGCTCCTGTTTTCTGACCATACGCCCTTCCCCGGAGATCCATTCAGGAACAGGATGGACTACGCACAGCTGCCGGAGTATCTCGATACACTTACCGTACTTAAGAAAAAATACGCTGATAAGATCCGGATCCGTATCGGACTGGAGGTGGAGTACCTGCCATCCTATCACAACTTCTATGAGACGCTTCGCTGCGATCCGCGGCTCGATTTTCTGATGATCGGGCAGCACATGTACGAGATATCCCCCGGCAGGTACAGTTTTCAGCTCTCCCCCGCCGACAAAGATGCGCAGGAGCATGTCGGGTGCATAGAGGCGATGATACAAGGCGTCGAAAGCGGGCTTTTTGATGCAGTTGCTCATCCGGACAGGTGTTTTAAACGTCAAACGGTATGGACAGAGGAGATGGCTCACCTAAGCAGAGAACTTATACGAGCCGCCTGCGATGCAGGCGCAGCCCTCGAAAAGAACCTGGAGTCTATGTGCCGAGAGTATAATTACTGGGATGAATTCTGGTGCCTGGTTCCTGAACACGCAGGCGTTGTAGTTGGGACGGATGCGCACTCCATTGCCGAGCTGGTCAGCAAGTGGGATATGCAGCTGCTGTACTACAGTGAAGAAATCGTCAATGGCCATCTCGCTCGAAGCTTATGAGATCCCGAAAAAAGGTACATTGAAAAAAGATTTAAAATGGGTACCTCAATATGAAGCGTTGGAGAACGGCAGCTACAGGCTCATGGACGGTATCATGGATTTGAGAGGTCCTGAGGATTATGATACCTATACCCTGGGTGTTGAGTTTGGAATCGGGAGATAGTTTAGGGGTCTTACAAATTGGGTTGAAATATTCCTGGTTTAGGTGTCGGAAAATGAATGGAAAGTGTTAACTCGATAAATCGAGTTTTTGCGGAGAAGAATAAATGGATTATAGAATCGAGAATCTGACAAAAGAAGATGCCGAATATATCGGCGAAAAGATCAATGAAATCGTGCCGCATGAAGTGGACGCGGACGAAGAGGAATTCGTTCTCAAAGTTGAGAATGAAAATGGTGAGATCATCGGCGGATGCATTGCAGAAGCATATGAATACCATTGGTCGAGAGTTTTGCTTGAAGAGCTTTGGGTGGATGAACGCTATCGTCATCAGGGGATCGGATCTATGATCATCCGTGAGGTCGAGCGTATTGCAAGAGAGAAGGGCTGTCGGGTCGTGACGCTAGGCACCGCCAGTTACATGGCAAGACCGTTCTATGAAAAACACGGCTATCAGGTTTTTACATCTATGAAGGCAGCAAATGGCTATATAGATTATTCATTGGTTAAATACCTTGACAGTGGCACGCCGGACTATGTACCGACAAATAACAGCGGTGCGGGATTCAAAGTTTCGTTCGGTAATGAAGAAGACGCGGATGCCGTACAAGACGGCCTTGATAAATACGACGAGGCCTATGAGCCGAAATACGAGAGCGTCAGGTTTTATAAGAAACTCGTGGATACAAACGGCGCTTTTGCGGCGGGCATGATCGCGGAAGTGGAGAAAGGCGCATACGGCTTCATTGATGCACTGTTCGTGGAAGAGCCTTTGAGATATCAGGGCTTGGGCACGTATTTTCTGGAGGAAGCGGAAAAACTGGCAAAGGAAAACGGTGCTCCGATGATCCTGACAAGTGCGGGCGACTGGAATGTCGGCTTTTTTAAAAAGAACGGCTATTTGCTCAGAGGAGAGCTCAAAGATGTTCCCAAAGGGCACAACTGTTATGAGCTTTACAAAATGATTCAAACCTGATTAAGGTATTTTCAAAATCAGAATCGAGGAAGAAAGATGGTACGCTGGTTCAGACTTTTCGGAAATCAATATCTCGGTTTTTGGATGCCGGGGCTTGTCTTGTTTGCTGTTCAGGAAATCCCTTATATGCTGATGCCCCTTTTTCATCCGGAGACAAATCCGATTATGAATATGACGGAAACTTCGGCAGCACTGAATGCCTGTGAGAAGATATTCGGATCATTGTGTATTGCCCTTATGGTTTTTGTTATCCACAGGAATGCCGCTTTTTTCTCCGTGTCGGACAGCAGGGAGAAACTTTTCTTTACCCTGGCTTTGGTCGTCCTGCTGGCCAACTTTTTCGGCTGGGCTTTGTACTTTACAGGTCATCAGAGCATATTTGTCATGCTGCTCTTTATAACAGCTATGCCTCCGCTGTATTATATAGCTATAGGTCTATGGCGGCAAAACATACCGTTAACTGTAACCGGGGCTGTATTCTTTGCAGTGCATTTCTTTCATATACTGGGAAATCTGAGCGGAAGGTCACTGTAACTTCCGGTTTTTCTCTGCAATGCTGTTGATGAAAAGAAGAATGCTGCGGAAGCACTCCTTTCTCAAAAAATGTGTTGACCACGTGTTGACCTGCAAATCTCGATGCCTGGAAAACGTTGATTTTTCGGCTTTCTTTAGTCCCTAGATGATCGCAGAGGTCGCAGGTTCAAATCCTGTCGCATCGACTCAATAAGTACAAGGGTTTCGGGAGACCGAAGCCCTTTTTTTGTGTGTTCTGACATTTTCTGCTGCGGCATGTGCTGCAGATGCTGCATAAGAATAGCGAAACTTGTTATTGTTGAGAAGGCAAAGTCTCTGTGATAAAATTATCTTTGAAGTAAAAATATTTTACAAATGTTCATAAGGCGTGTCTTTCGAAATGCCTTAATAACGGCAGCTACAGGCTTATGGTCAGAATCATGGATTTGAGAGACCCGGGGGATTATGATTCCTATACCCTGGGTGTTTATTTTTTATAGTGATGATGAAAATCGAAGAAATATCAGTTAAAGATCGATTTCTCTGAGGACTTTATTATCTTGGTAACCTATCGCAAAGTTCTATTCCCCCTGGTATTTTCGGTGGAGGTCCCCTGGAAGGGACTTGGAGAAAATAGATGGTCAAAAATCTCAAAGTAAAAAAGATGGAAACTGACGATGAGATCAGAGGCAAAGCCTATGTCCATTGGAAGGCATGGCACGAGGCTTACCCCGGTCTTGTGGATCAGGGGTATCTCGAAGATATGACGCTTGAAAAGTGCGAGAAGATAGCTTACAGCTGGCCGGGCAACCTTATCGTTGCAAAGGATAATGGCCGTGTCATCGGTTTTGTCGGATATGGTGATTGTGGTAATGAAACTCCGAATACCGGAGAAATCTTTGCTCTGTATGTGCTGGCAGAGTATTACGGAAAAGGTGTGGCACAAAAGTTGATGAAAGCAGGGCTTCAGCAGCTTACGAACTACCCGCAGGTCTGTCTTTGGGTTCTCAAAGAGAATAAAAGAGCCATCCGCTTCTATGAGAAGTGTGGTTTCGTCCCAAACGGAGAGGAACTGATCAGTTCAAATATCGGAGCCACTGAAATCAGGATGGTCTTAAAGTGTGAAGGATAATTTTGAGACATTATGCTTGAAAAAAACGGTGCACGGAAATATCCGGATCTGCAAGCATTACCAGTACATGACCTTGTTTAGCAATCTTCTTCAGAGTTTCGAGGGAAATATTCGTATCGACAAATACCGGCTTCCCCTGCTCACACAGTTCCGGCAGAATTCTCATTTCCAGTAACCGGAACAAGGAGATACGTCCCCATGTCCCAGTTTCCCGGATCCGGGGATTGGCGGACAGCACCCCGCCGCCTCCAGCCTCATGTCCTGGAAGGAATGGTAATTTCGCCGCGCAGACTTCTCTCCATCCGACTCTTGATTTCCTCGCGGCCAAGCCCTCTGCTGAAAAGGTAGTACAGCTTTGCCACGGCTGCCTCTGTCGTAATATCATATCCGCTGACTGCACCGGCCTCTTTCAGAGAGGAGGAGGTTTCATAAGCGCCAAGAGCCACAGTCCCATGAGGGCACTGGGAGCAGATAATCAGTATGGTGCCGTTTTCCGCCGCTTTCCGGATGATGGGAAGGAGCTTGTCTCCTCCCCCTGGGATGTTGCCGGCTCCGAAGGTCTCCACGACAATCCCCTTCAGGGAGTCTGTCATAATGGAGTCAAACAGTTCAAACTGAATTCCAGGGAATACCTTGATGACGCCGATCGGGATGTTCTTCAGGATCTGGAGAGAGAACTGCCCGCTGCAGGGCGGCAGTAGAGCAGATGTGTGATATCTTATATCGATCCCGGCTTCGGCCAGAGGCGGATAATTCGGGGAATCGAAGGCAATCAGATCATCCGCTGAAATCTTCATTGAGCGGTTTCCGCGAAGCAGCTTCCCGCCAAAGTATAGGCAGACCTCGTGAACCATCTCATCGGCTGCTAACAGCATGGCGGTAATCAGGTTGTCCCTGGCATCCGTGCGGATTTCGCACAGAGGGATTTGGGATCCGGTCAGTATCACCGGCTTCCGGTTGTTCCGCAGCATGAAGGACAGGGCCGAAGCCGTATAGGCCATGGTATCTGTTCCATGGAGAACCACAAAGCCAGCGTAGGCATCGTAGTGCGAGGCAATTCTCTGTCCGATCCGGTTCCACTCCAGAACCGTGATATTGGAGGAATCCAACAGCGGGTCCAGATCTACGATATCCCAGAGGGGCATGGAATCACTCCTCAGCTCCGGGATCTCTTCCAGCAGACGATGAAATGCCTCCTTCTGAGGCGCGTATCCCCGGGGAGTTTTCATCATGCCGATGGTCCCGCCAGTATAAATGATCAGGATTTTGGCTTTTTTCTGCATCATACGGTTCTTCTGCCTCCTGTTCCAGTCTGATTCGGTTTTTTCGGATGCGAAGCGGCTGTAAGGTGTGCGTACAGGTTCCATTCGAGAAGGTCATTTCCGCCTCTTTCCACAATCCATGCGATCCCTCAGGAAGATTTTATCAGATTTCCGGAGGCCCTTCAACCCGAAGCAGTGGCTATGAGATAATGCAGTCAGTGCGACTTCATTGTGTAGACCATCAGTATCAGCTGTCACTTGGTTACAGTTTTCTGCGGCTTGGTTCGGAAACTAAGACACTATGCATTTTTTCTGCTATGCTGTCACTTAAGAAAACTCCGCGTTTGATCAGGGGGGCTTATTTTCTTGAAGCGTCTTTCAATTACCAGGCTTCCGCGATCCTTACCGCCTCCTCTTCGGTGAGTCCCACCGCGTCAAGAATATAGACGATGTAGTGTTTTTCTTCGGGAACCGGAGCGGCGTGGAAGCCGGGCGTGAGGAACGTAACGGGATCGATCCTCTGCCAGAGCATAACGGAAATCTCCTGCGCATCGAACGCCGCATTGTACTGCTCAAGGTAAAGCGCTTTGTCAAATCCCCTGACGGTCAGCGGCCGCACGGTGACCGAAGCATCGGTTGTCGGGATATACATCTCATCGGTCGCCGCCAGATGTGCGGTACAGGTGATCGGCTTTTTATCCGTTCGGAACCATTCCAGCGCATACTGTCCGATCTGGTCCTTAACAGTCTCCGGCAGAAGCCAGGTCTGAAGCGCATAACGTTCTGTTTTCTCCGAGTTCAGCTCCTTACGGGAAGCATAATCCTTGTCTGTCATATAATAGCCGACCGTGAAGGAGAGATGCTCGCTGTAGTCCGCCGGGATCGCGGCCGCATCCGGCAGCCGGATGCCCAGGGTGTTGTCCCGGGTTTCATTTTTGCAGGTCTCATAGTCTTCGGTGAAGAAGCCCTGAATGGCGGTGTACTGAGTACCGTTCACCTGCAAATCCACGAAGGTTCCCCGGGGAAGCTTCTTAAGAGAATCTTTAAGTTCCGGAATGTCGCTTTCTTCGGGCGTTCTTCCGGGAATCTGGAGCCCGCCCGGGATCAGCTCTTTATTTTCCACCCAGTCGTAGGCGAAATAGAGGTCTTCCTCTGCCGGAAGAGAGGTGTCCATGTCCGGCTTTATGGCTGCATACTCGCCGCCGGGGAGAAGCCCCTCGTCTTGCGCCAGTGTCGTCTTGTCTCCGCTGCTGTTGTAGACGCACCAGTGTCTCAGAATCCCCGCACCCATGAGGCCCAGCACCGCGACGAGTGCGGCCGCCGTGACGAGCAGGCGGCGGGAGCCGCGCATGCCTCTCCTGGCTGCGATCTCATTTACGGCAGGCTCCCTGGCGATTGCCCTCTGGATCGCCGGCCAGAGATCCTTCTCCGTGGGGGAGAAGCTGTCTTTCATTTTTTTCTGAAGGATCCGTTCTTCCTGATCCAATGTGATGTTCATTTCTTTATGCATGATGTTCCTCCTTTGCCAAAAGCTTTTGAAGTTTTTGTCTGGCGCGGCTGTACCGCTTGCGGAGAGCTGCTGCGGGCAGATGATGAATATCCGCCATCTCTACGTAGGACATTTCCATAAGGATCCGCTCTTCGACGATCGCACGGTCAAGGACGCTTAAAGAGGCGAGGGCAGCCCGCATCTCATCGGAGATCCCGGGGTCACGACCCTTAGCTGCCTGCTCCGCCAGGCAGTCCGGGAGCTCATCCGTCCGGCGTCTCGCCCTGAGGAAATCTACAGAGGTGGTGTAGGCGATGCGGAAGAGCCAGCTTTTGAGGGATCCGCTCTTTCTCTGGCTGTCCCGTTTCATCCATGCTTTTATAAAGGCGGTCTGCACCACATCCTCGGCATCCTCCCGGTTTCCGGTGATGCCTGTGCAGTAGCGAAGAAGCGGCTCCTGGTAGCGGCGCACCAGCGTCTCCAGGTCTCGCTCGGTTTTTATTTCCATCGGCGTCTCCTTTCAAAAGAGCCTTTACAAACATGTTTGCATTCATATTATAGACGAAAGCGGGGCTTTATTTGTGACGCAAAATGAAAAACTTTTTCTGCCCGCCGATAGAATCCTTTACGGTGACACACAAAACGCTCCGTGCTATAATCAGTGCAGGCTGAGAGAACTTACGACCGATCGGAGGCGACATGATGAAAAGAACATTTATCATGATGGTTTCCATGTCCTTTCTTGTAAAGGTCATGGAGGTCTTCTGTTCTAAATTTTGTTCTAACAATCAGGGTTTATTCTGTGTTATTCCATATTTTAAAAGATGTTCGAATGCACAGACTGCTCGATTTAACAGGATATATGACAGGTAGAGACGGAGAAAAAAGCCGTTACGCTATTCGGGACGCAGAGGGGCAGAACGTCCGGTGGACGTTCTGACGGAAAAATCCTGTCGCATCGACTCAATAAATATAAGGGTTTCGGGAGACCGAAGCCCTTTATTTTTTTCCTGAGTTCTAACATTTTTCTAACATTTCCTGTTTATTATCGCATTAACCCATGACGGTCCACAAAATGTGGCAGATTCATTGCTTCGGTGAAGGAAACACCAGAACAACAGCAGTTTTCTTTATCAAGTATCTTAGAACGCTTGGATTTGATGTGACAAATGACATTTTTGCAGAGAACGCCTGGTACTTCCGCAATTCCCTCGTTCGAGCCAACTACAATGACCTGAAAAACGGCATTCATGAGACGACGGAATATCTGGAGTTGTTTTTGAAAAATCTCCTTCTGGGGGAGAACCATCCGCTCCACAACCGTACATTGCACATCAGCGGAACCTTTAAGCTGGATGAAAAAGTGAACATTGAGGAACAAAAAGCGAACATTGAAGGTTCGTTTACAGCAAAAACAGCTTCTCACGTCTGCCGACTGTTGGAGGAGTTTGGTTTCCGGACGATCTTCGGAAGATCTGATGTTCAGATAGTTCTTGGTTTGAAACCAACCAGAAGCACTGCGCTGATGAAGGAGCTGTCGGAGAAAGGATTCATCGAACCGGTTACTGGTCTTGGGAAGGGAAAGTATAGATGTAAAAAGAGTCAGGGGTGAGATGAATTGAATAAGCAAAGCAGAACCGACCAGCAGAATACAGGTCGGTTTTGCTTTGCTTATACTTGCCACCGCAGGAAGCCCCTGCGGTGCATACATAGGTTAATGGTTAGTTATGGTAAGTCAACATCATTGCCAATATAAAGATATCTCAAATGAAAACTTGCGTCAGCGTCCTTGACGTCGTTGTAAGCGATCGTCACGCCGTACTGCACAGAGATATCGAGCCCCTTGTCGCCGAAGCCGTACACATAATGGTAACGCGGATGTGCATCCTCAATCGGTTTCGGCGTTCGCCGCGTGACCCAGTTTTCATTCTGACAGAGATACGCCTTTTCGGAGATCCTCTTGATCGTACTACCTGAGGGCATGGTTTTCGTCTTTTTACCGGCGCCGCTGCCCTTGATGCAAACGTCCTCCCACACGCCGTTGTCAAGTTTACCGATATAGGACTCGGTGACCTTGCCTTTTTTCATAATGATATACCAATAGGTATCACCCTTACCGCCGAGAATATGATCCACGTCATTCCGGTATGCCTGATAATACTCAAAGCCGCCGTTTTCTTCTACAAGCTGAATGAACCGTTCTTCAAACATAACACTACCTCATGAGTTGATCCGGCTGCAAGAAATCAGAGTGGCTCACTATTGATTCACCGACACAAAAATATTGATCTGTGCGGTAGCGTTGCTGCCTATCCGAATCTGCAGCGGAATTCCGTTATACTCATAATCAGCGACCTGCTGCTCTCCGCCGGTCAAAGTATTTACACTGTCAACGGCAAGCCCCGCATCAGCAAGCATGGCGGCGAGACCATTCAAAGTGTCGGCGAGGGTCTCGTTGTCCGCGTAGCCGGTCACTGACAAGCTGTCATTTGTGATCATCAGAAGGACATTCTCTCCGGACTCTGCGTAATCAAGAGCCGGCAGTCCAATGGATGCCCACATCTCCCCGGTTGGCCAGGTATCACCGTCGCTGCCTACCGCATCCTGAAAAGCATAAAAGACATTTTCAGGGATTTCTCCGCCGCCGGAGATATCGTTGTCATTGCCATTACCATTACCGTTAACATTGGCGCTTTCTCCTGAGTCAGCGCGCTCGCTTTCGATTAAGTCTTCAAGTTCGTCATCAGACAAAGAAGAAAGCTCGCCCTCTTTATAGAAGCGGGTCAGCAGTGTGGCAATCGCTTTTCCCTCGTAGGTGAAAACGAAATCGTAGTAGCCGGGTTCACATTCTTCGGGATTCAGATAAAAGCTGCCCCATTCCGTTTCATCCGGATTCTCCGCATCCTCGGGATAATGAAGATCGCAATAGTTCGCAAAGTTCGGCATAAGGTCGCTGAACTTGCAGGTATTGTAATATTCCTGATCGTCGCGGTGCTTGAGTATCCAGACTTTGAGTCCGTAGGTCGCGTCGGTATCCGGGTAGAAATAGACCCACTCGTTCAGTTCAAAGATGCAGCGGACGTCGGTAAGGGAAGACTCTTTGCTGTTGAAGCCGTCCGCAGTGCCGGCTTGGTTGCCTTTGATGGCCACGCCGCGAAGGACGGACGGATCCCTGTCGTCAAGATTAATGATATTCATCTTGCCGGTGAGTTTAGCCGCCTCGGCGTTATTGCCGCTTTGCGAAGTGTTGTCAGCGCCTGATTCATTGCCGGACGGCTGATCGTCGCCTGTGCTGTTCGTGGATGGGTTTGAACTGTTGTTTCCGGAACTTGAGGGGTTATTGTTCTGCGAGGTGGTTCTTGAAGAGCCACAGGCCGCGAGTCCCAGTACTAAAACAACTGCCAGTATTATTGCTAAGGTTTTTTTCATCGTGTCGTTTCCTTTCACTTTAAATTCCGGGCATGCCAACACCTGCCACAGCATCCCGTATATTGGGAGTTTACGTTGAAAAACCGATAAAAACAATATAGCTTTTTGGGTAGGTAGGGTAGAAAAGGCTTATTTCTTTACGTCAAACAGCTTGAAAAGCTCAAATCGGCTGTTTATTCCAAGCCTTTTATAAAGCTCCGAGACATGAAGCTTGATCGTGGATTCTGAGAGACCCAGCTCCCCTGAAATCTGGCGGCGAGTCTTTCCTTCAAGAAGCAAAAGGGCTACTTCTTTTTGACGAGGCGTCAACTTGTACGGCTCAAACTGATCCAGTTTTTCATTAACTGCTTTCTGCATTTCAGCCTTGTTCATATCGTTCAGCCAGAGCTGTGAGAACAGGTATCTGCTGCTTAGCGGAATCGTCAAAACATACAAAGCAATGATGATCGCAAAGTAGATGAGGGCTGCTACTGAAACGTAGTTTGGGAACAGATCTTCAAAAAAGTAGTCCATCATGCTGGTAAAGGGAGACAGCAGCGCGAATATAAGGGTACACCGTTTCAGGAGCCTGTAGCTGGCAAACCGGTTCAGGGCGCAGGACAGCATATAGATACAAAGCGGCCAGCCGATCACGCTCATGCCGAGTACGAGATTCTGCACACCGGGCACGGTAAAATGCGGCCGGATAACCACCAAAACAGTACCGAAAAGCAGAAGTACAAAAAACAAATCCCATACATGCTGCACATTCAGCTTAAGCTTTCCAAGCATAATGAAGAGCATGATCCCCGCTATAATAAGCCCTGCAAACATAAAAGTGGGCTTCGTCTCTCTGGAAGTGTTTGCAAGATCATAAATAAAACCATCAATGGCAAAATATGCTGTGAAGAAAGCAAACGCCCAGTAAAGGCCCTTTTTATCTTCGGGACCGGTTTCTTCCCGCACTTCAAAATCTTCTTCTTTAAAGCGGAGCAGGCAGAAAATGAGAAGTGCGATCACGATAATCGGCAGTATCTGATTGGTGAAAACGTTTTCCGTCCCCGCCCAAGCGGTTCTATGTATGATCGCCACAAGTATGACCATCAAAGAAATACCGGTGAGCCGCTCTGAATTGTTGGAAACAAAGGCGTATCCACAGCGGCAGGCACTTACAGCGCCCCCAAGTCCGAACATTCCGGCGCAGGCAAAAATCAGGCGCAGTACCCCCTCTGGGAGAAACAGCACCGGAATAAAGCCTGCTGCAAATAAGCCTGAAGAAAGCAATATGAGAGGTTTGAACCGTGGGCTCCAGCAGAGCATTATTAAAAGCGAGCCTGCAACATGGAATACATATGTAATCGTATTTCCGGAGAGCCCAAAGAGACCCGTCTCTACATAAATGTAATGTCCCCGAATGCAATAAAAGACCAGTTCAAGCACATAGGCAAGCATATATACACTTTTAGATGCGCGGATAGTATTCATCATCATTATCTCCCCGTTCTTACTTCAGCACCTCCCATTGCGGATCTTGTTTGGAACCGATGCGCTGGATATAACCTTTATCCCGTAACGAGTCCAATGCTCTCTGTACAGTCCTGACCGTTTTAGAAATCTTTCCCGCAATCTCGCCTCGCGAAGAATCCGGCTTCTGTTTCAAAATAGCAAGCACGGCCATTTCTGTCCCGTTCAAAGTGACATCCAAAGTGACACTTGGAATGTCACTTTGAAGCTCCGGACGATACAGGATAAATTTGAATCCAAGTTCGTCACTCTCATATGAGAAGCGTATTCCGGCATCTTTGCACAGACTGTTAATCCGCTTAAACCCGCTCCCAAACTGCTCGATCGACTTGTTGAGATAAAGGATTTTGGCAATCGTGGCGTTTCGGATCACAGACTCATAATTGCCCTTCATGTAGTCTTCAGGCTTGTGATTGCTTGCATATTCGCCGGGGCTGTAAATCGTGATCATGCCAGGATGAATACAAATCTCATGGTTTGTGCGGCCGTTGTAGACAGCATGGGCGAAGCTGTTGGTCAGCACCTCTCTGATGACCGCCACAGGAATCTCCGGTGTCTCGGTTCGTTCTGTGCCGATAATCTCACTTCTCCACCGGATGTTTTTCAGTATGTAATCCTCAGCTATCCCGAGAAGATTATAGATGTTATCCTCAAACAGCTTCATATCAAGGAAGGTGAGCTTTTCGTCCGTTGCAAATATGGCTGCCTTCAAAGTGACGGGATGTGTGTTTCCGAAAAGATACTCACCCGCATTATTGAGGCTATCGCCACTTACAAGCCCATACCGTTTCAGAATGACAGGGCAGGTATATCTTCCCTCCGGTATTCTTCCGGCTGAAACGGCTTTTTGCCAGAATGCTTTGACAGCGTTCTTATCGACTTGCTTCACTGAGGCGGCAGAGGGCGTTTTCTCCCATTTCTCACGATATTCATTTGAAACGAAAAAGCTTTTTAGTTCTTCCGGCGTGACCTCCCGATCCTCGTCAGCAGTCCGAAGATAGTATCTCCCAGCCGCAGAGTAGGGCGTATTATTACCGTTGAATTCAACCTTGATCAGGTGCTTTCCGTCCAGAACGACTTCCTCGATAGCAGGGTAGATTTGAGGCCGAATGCTTTCATATACGGCACGGGACACGTCTCTGAGCGATGACTCAGAAACATCCTGTCCGCAGACGTCTCCGTTAGGCTTCACGCCGAAATAGAGAGTTCCGATCCCATGCTTATTCAGAATGGACGAAATGGAGATCATCGCCTCTTTCATTTTGCCTGTTGTCTTCTTGAATTCAAGCGTTTCCGTTTCTTTTCCTAAGTTCATATTCTGCCTCTCGCTTTCCGAAGTGACATTATTATACCGCGTAGTGACAGAATTGTCACTATAAACGAGCATTTTACCTGCTCATTTTTCAAATCTTAAGAAAAATATCTTCCCCCTCATTCCGGGATAGATTGAACGCCGGTCCGTAATGTGCTATAGTGATAGCCGAAAATTTCATATTTGAAAGGATATAGCTTTAAGCATGAATTTTATGGAAATGCATAAAAGGGAAGGCGGAACCATCTGGTCCTGGTTCCCCGTAACCCTCATCACGGCGTTCTTCTGCTGTGTCCTGTGGGGCAGCGCCTCCCCGGCCATCAAGATCGCCTACGAGCTCTTTCGGATCGGACCGGAGGACACCGCCTCGCGGATCATGCTGGCCGGCGGCCGGTTTGTGCTCGCGGGGCTCATGACGATCCTGTTCGGGTCTCTCTTGAACCGCAAGATACTGCTCCCGAAGAAGGAGTCCTGGAATAATGTCCTGACCCTCTCGCTGGTCCAGACCGTGTTCCAGTATTACTTCTTCTTCACGGCGCTGGCGAACACGTCTGGTGTCCGGGGCTCGATCATCAACGCGTCGGGGAATTTCATCGCGATCCTGTACGCGGTTTACATTTTCAGATTTGAGAAAATGACCCTGCAGAAGCTCCTCGGCTGCATCGTGGGCTTTGCGGGGATCGTCATGATCCTGGGAGGCGGCAGGGCGCTCATGGAGGGCGGCGCGGTAACACTCGCGGGCGAGGGCGCGATGATTGCGGCGGACCTCTTCTACGGGCTCTCGGGGTGCCTGATCAAGGTATTTTCGAAAAATGAGAACCCTGCGGCCCTGAGCGGCTGGCAGTTCTTTATCGGCGGGATCGTGCTGCTGATCATAGGAGGGCTCATGGGAGGCAGCCTGATCTTTTACAGTTCCGGCTGTGTGCTGAATCTTATCTACATGGGTTTTATTTCCGCGGGGGCGTACACGCTCTGGGGCGTGCTCTTAAAATACAACCCTGTGAGCCGCGTGTCGATCCTTGGCTTTATCAACCCGGTGATGGGAGTGCTGCTCTCCGCAATTTTCCTCGGAGAGGGGAGAGAGGCGTTCTCGGCGAGCGGGCTGCTTGCACTTCTTCTGGTGAGTGCGGGAATCGTGATCGTCAATGCATCCTTAAAAAACACTGATAAGAAAAAAACGGGAGAATGATTATGAGTAAAATAAAAACCATTCGCGTAACGGGAAAAGGACGGATCAAGATAAAGCCGGATATGACCAGAATCACGCTGACGCTTGAAGGTACCTGCCGCGATTACGGAGAAACACTGGCAAAATCAGCGAAGGATACGGGGATGGTCAGGGAGCTTCTGACCGGGATCGGGTTTGAGCCGTCTGATCTCAAGACGCTGCAGTTCAGTGTGGATACGGAGTATGAGAGCTATCAGGAGGAAGGCATATATAAACAGCGGTTTGCCGGATACAGATTTCATCATCTGATGAAGGTTGAATTTGCCTCGAATAATGACCGCCTCGGCAGGATCCTTTTTGCGCTGGCTGCCTGCCCCGCGAACCCTGAGTTTCGGCTCAGCTACACCGTCAGGGATCCGGAGGCGGCCAAAAATGTGCTCCTCGGCAAGGCTGTCAGCGATGCAAAGGAGAAGGCAGCCGTGCTGGCACAGGCGGCCGGCGTCGCACTGAAGGAGATTCAGAGCATCGATTATTCATGGGGAGAGATTGATTTTGAGGTTCGTCCCATGAACCGGATGCGCATGGCGGACGCTGCGGCGCCGATGGCGGCCAAGGCGGCAGGTTTTGACATGGATATTGAGCCGGATGAGATTGAGGCAGAGGATACCGTGACGGTGATATGGGCAATCGATTGAGGCTTCCGGGATATGATAGATACCTGATCGCCGGGAGATGCGGCAAAAAGGAGCAGCGAATGACCGCTGCTCCTTTTTGTTTACGTTTTAATCAGGCATTCAGCGCCGCAATCAATCCCTTGAGCTGCCCGCCCGTCATTCTCCCGTAGCTGACCAGGGAACCCAGCGGCATGTCAAACATCATCTGCTGCATGATTTTTTCGCTTCCCTCGCCCATGGCTTCAGCCTGCTCGGAATCGGAGGGTCCGTTGGACTTACCCATCATCTGACAGATGAAGGCGGCTCCTTTCGGGTTATTCCAAAATCCGTTTTTTTTACTCATAATTCGTTCATTCCGAAGCCGCGCGGACCGCCGGAACGGATGGCGAAAAATGGACAAAAATGGCGAGAGATTTCATATTTTCGGACTTAGGCTTTTGCTATTCTTGACTTACAAGGAAACGAAATCACCACTAAAAAAGGAGGCATTATGGCAAAAGAAATCTATCACGCTCTTGAAGACCCGAACTATCAGGATGTCTATGTGGATGTGGAGGAAATGAGAACCCGCGTGCTTTATGACGGAACGGAACTTGCCTACCGCTATGTCCACGGCGGATTTAAGGCCAAAAAAGTCAAGTTCAGCTTCTGTTTCCCGCGGCGGGATGCCTATAAGGGACGCTTCTTCCAGTATCTCTCGCCGTTCCCGGGTCCGGATGAGGAGATGGCGAGCCTGAATAAGACCGGCGCGGACGATATGATCGGCTTCTCGCTCCTGAACGGCGCGTATTTTGTAGAGAGCAATATGGGCTCCGTGGTCATGTTCGGACCGAACGGCGACAACAAAGACCGCTGGAAATCCAGCGCCGCGGTGGCGGAGTACAGCCGCAAGAAGGCGCAGGAGATCTACGGAGGCTCCCGCCCGGTCGGCATCGTCTTCGGCGGCAGCGGCGGCGGCTACAAGACCATGGCCTGCATCGAGAATACCGATGCGTGGGAAGGCGCGGTGCCGTTCGTCATCGGCTCTCCCGCAAGCCTGCCCAACACGATCACGATGCATGCCCAGGGGCAGCGCGTTCTTCGGAACTGCTTCGGCAGGATCATTGACAACCTGGAGCCGGGCGGCAGCGGAAACATGTATGACGGGCTCAATGAGATGGAAGCGGCTATGCTCCGCGAGCTCACGGATATGGGGTTCCCGCCCATGGCCTGGTACCTGGAAGCCGGCGGCAAAATCGATGACGGCTCTCTGCCGGTGCTCTCACCCGGTGTGAAGCGGGCGGATCCGGGATTTTTCGAAGATTTCTGGAAGGTTCCCGGCTATGCGGGCGCCGACCCGGAAAGCAGCGCCGTGAAAGACCGCCTGCAGTTTAAGGGAGTTGTGAAACGTGTTCACCTGCCTGGCAGGCCGGAGAGTGCGGCCGAGGAGCAGGAACTTGAGAGCCGCAACGGCGTGGACGACGCCTGGAAGAAGATGCTCACTGACGGGAAAGATGCCTGGATCGAGCTCGAAAAGCTTCCCGAGGGTGACGACCTGTACCTTAAAGGTGTGAACATGACCTTTGAGACGGGCGATGCAAAAGGAATGACGCTGCTTCTCGGTGATATGAAGCGGGATGAGACGACAGGCGGCGGCTTCCTCACGATCGGCATGTGCTTCGGCATGGCTGATCTAAATGAAGCGCTCTCGCGCGTCAAACCCGGCGACGAGCTCTTTATGGACAACTCCGATTATATTGCCATCCAGCATTATTATCGCCATCAGGTGCCGGATGCGAGCTTCCACGCCTGGGATCAGTTCCGCAAGGAAGACGGAACGCCGGCTCTGCCGCAGCGCCGCAATGTGATGGGATACTCGCTGAACGGAACCGGCCGCCCGCAGGACGGACAGATCCAGGGCAAGGTCATGGTCATCCAGTCTCTGATGGATGAATCGACCTGCCCGTGGTGCGGCGACTGGTACCGAAACAAGGTCATCGAGGCAAAAGGAAACGAGGATGATTTCCGCCTCTATTATATGCAGCGCTGCATGCACAACAACTCAAACGACTCCGCGAACAATATGGTGGTCAATTATATGGGTGCGCTCTATCAGGCTTTGCTCGATATGGCTGACTGGCTTGAGAACGGAAAGGAGCCGCTGAAGACGACCGTTTATGAGCGCGAAGGCGGCCAGATTGTTGAGGAGGCGGACGCGTCCAAACGCGGCGGCATGCAGGCCGGCGTGGTGCTGACAGCCAACGGTCAGAAATGCATCCATGTGCGTGCCGGCGGCGAGTTCGTTCTTCGCACCGAGGCGACGCTCCCGGAAAATGCCGGCGAGATCACGAAGATCGCCTTCGATTTCCGCGACCGCTGGGGCTTCCCGGAGAAGCTCAAAGGGCTGTTCCCGGTACAGGGCAAGGTGGTGCGCACGGAAGAGAACGGCGTCAAAGGAGCATGGTCGGAGATCATTTACCGCTATGATGAGCCGGGCACCTATTTTGTCTCGACAAGGGTATCCTCCCAGCGCGAGGGGAATAAGGATGAGCTGTTTACCCAGGTTCTGAACCTCGACCGCGTGCGCGTGATCGTTGAATGACAGAACGAATTTTGGAAAAAGAAGACCAATCATTTCATAGAATTCATTTCTGAAAATTTTACAATATAGACATGAAGCTCAGCGAATTGTTAAGAAAGAGAGGAGAAAAAAATGAGCGAAGAAGTGAAAACCACCGCTGCTGTTGACAAGAAAGATAAGGGCGTCGGCTTCGGTACCCTGATGGCCTGGTCCCTGCGTCCCGCCTCCACCGGCATTGCAACGATGATCATGGGCTACCTCACCGTATTTGCGGTCAATACCATGAAGATGCCCGCCGCCCTGGTCGGCACCCTGCTGCTTGCCAGCAAACTCATCGACGGCGTGACAGACCTGTTTGCCGGCTATATCGTGGACAACACGAGAACAAAATGGGGCAAAGGCCGTCCCTACGAGTGGTGCGTGGTCGGCATGTGGCTCACGACGCTTCTGATGTTCTGCGTCCCCGCTGCCGCGAACAATACAGTAAAATCCATCTGGATCCTTCTTATGTATCTGTTTGCCAACTCGATCTTCTACACGTTCCTCAACGCGAACGGTACGGTCTACATGGTCCGCGCGTTCTCGAATGAGAAACAGTATGTGTCACTCTCCACTTACGGCGGTGTTGTTCCGATGCTGCTGGTGGCTGTGTTCAACATCATTTTCCCGAGCCTGATGGGCAGCCTCGCTACCAGCCAGGCAGGCTGGATCAAACTGGTTGCGATCTTCGCGGTTCCCATGACGCTTCTTGGCATGCTCCGGTTCTTCGTTGTCAAAGAGACCAACGACGTCGACGTTAAGGCGGAACACCAGAAAGTAGAACTCAAGGACATCCTTGAAGTTCTGAAAAGGAATCCGTACATCTACATTCTTTCTATTGCATCTCTGGTTATGAACATCATCACGAACATGGGTGTGAATGTCTTCTATTTCACGGATATCGTCGGCAATGTCGGGCTCATGGGCATTCTGGCAGCCACCCAGTTCATTATCCTGCCGCTGATGTTCATTTTCCCGCAGATCCTGAAAAAGATTTCCGTCATGAAGCTCATCCGCATCGGCGTCATCTGCACAATAGTCGGCTTCACCATCAACTTCTTTGCAGGCAGCAATCTTGTGCTCCTCATCATCGGCAACCTTCTCACCGGCGGCGGTGCGGTTCCGATCTCCATGCTGGCCGCGCTTGTCATCATCGAGTGTGCTGACTATAACGAGTACATCGGCATCCGCCGTCTGGAAGGTACGCTCGGCGCCGTTAACGGATTTGCAAAGAAGGTCGGCGCAGGTCTTGGCGCAGGTCTGCTCGGTATCCTGATCGGCATGGCCGGCTATGACGGCAATCTGGCTGTGCAGCCTGCTTCCGCCATCACGATGGTGCGTCTGCTCTACTCGCTGATCCCCGCCGGAATGTACATCATCGTATACTTAGTCTGCCGCTTCTATAAGCTGGACAAAATGATGCCCGAAATCAAGAAGACAAACGAATTGAACCGCGCTGCGGCAAAGGCTGCTCAGACCGAAAATAAATAAGAATTTTAAATCAGGCGGTGCCGAAGTATGGCGCCGCCTCTATTTTTGGTTTATACTATATAGAGACTGTGAAAGTGGGGGTGCGGAAAATGCAGCTTGCTCATCCGAATGTAGAATACCGGTTAAATGATCTTCAGGGGATGTTATATGCAGCCTGCCGGCTCGGAGCATGGTGCTACAGCTCCGAGAGACAGTTTTTCATGAGTACAGCATCGCACAAGGAGGAATACCGGAAGCTGCTCGAGACCGGCGGCTGCCTGGATGCGGCCATGGCCAGGAAGGACATACCGGCGAAGCCTTTCATTTTAAGCGGGGGACTCGGCCTCGGCTGGATCAGCGAGTGGGTAAATCTGCAGAACGGAGGGCAGCTGTTGGTCGTTCTGGGGCCGGCCTATCTTCACAAGCACTCCGTTGCCGAAAGCCTCGGCCGCCTGGACCAAAAGGGAATCACGCCTTCGGAACGGTGCCATTATATGACGGTTCTTGGTGATGTTCCCGCTCTGCACAACGAGACGCTCATGCAGTATGCCTGCATGCTCCATTTTGCCTGCTATGAAGAAAATCTGAGCCGGGAAGATGTGCTCTACGAGGAGACGGAGAGTGCTCCGGCGATTGAAGAGACGAATATCGCCGGCGATGCGGCGGATAAAACAGCAGCTTTGGCAAATGATTATGCCCGGATGGCGGAGCATGAAAACTACCTGCTCAACTGCCTGGCGGACGGCGTGTCTCCGGGAGACAGCAGCAACCGCTACGGCGGAGATGTGCAGGATTTTAAAATGAATGACCATCTTCGGGAAATGAAAGACAACATCATCATCTTTACGGGCTTATGTGCCCGCAGAGCCATCAGAGTCGGCGTGCCGCTGTACATCGGCAAAACCATGGAAGGGGAATGGATCCGCCGGATCGAAGCGGTCCGCAGCTTCGGGGGGATCAGCCGCACGGTACAGGAGATGTACGGCTCATTTCAGGAGCAGATCAGGCGGATCCGCGAGAGCAGCGACTTCTCGAAGGCGGTGCGTGACTGCCGGGAATACATACGACTGAATTACACAAAGGCCCTCACCACGGAGGAGATCGCCCGCCACTGCGGATACACGGAATACTATCTGACGAGAAAATTCGCAAAAGAAACCGGCATGAAGCTGACGGATTATATCCGGGCGGTCCGTCTTGACGCGGCCAGGGTTATGCTGCTGACTTCGCGGAAGGATATCCAGCAGATCAGCGAGGAGCTTCAGTTCGGGAGCCGCAGCTATTTTGACCGCGTGTTCCGGCAGGAGGTGGGCATGTCGCCAAGGCGCTACCGGGAGACAAGAGGACAATCATAAGAGGGCAAAAACGGACCGGCAGGACGGTCCGTTTTTGCCCTCATAAATCTGGCGATTTTTTGCTTAAAATAGCAAATCGGGACCTTTTCCAAGTGCTGGGAATCCGTATATACTGGTACAAACGAATATTTTATTCATATGAAATAAGGAGAAATCGGATGAGGCAGTACGAAACGTTTGAACTTCATTTTACGAAAAATGAAAACAGGGACATGACGGAGCTTCCGCTGTCCGCCGAATTCATTGGCGGAGGAGAGCGGAAAGTCGTCAGGGGATTCTTTGACGGTGACGGATACAAAATCCGCTTTCTTCCGAGGAAGCCCGGGGAGTACACCTGGAAGGTCTCCGGTATCGTGAGCGCAGAAGGCCATGAGTACTGCGAACCGGCGGACGAAGCGCATCACGGTATGGTGAAAGCGGTCGATACGCATTTTGAGTTCGAGGACGGAACGAGGTTTATTCCCTTCGGCACGACCGTGTACGCTCTGGCTCATCAGGAGGATGCGCTGGTGGAAGAGACGCTGAAGACCCTTGGCGCCGCGCCGTTCAACAAGATCCGGATGTGTGTGTTCCCGAAAGATTATCTATACAATAAGAATGAGCCGCCCTGTTATGCCTTTGAGAAAAAAGCGGACGGCTCCTGGGATGTGAAACGGCCGTGCATTCAATTCTGGCACCGTTTTGAAAACATCCTTGACCGGATAACATCCATGGGGATCCAGGTGGACCTTATCCTGTTCCACCCATATGACCGCTGGGGATTTGACGCGATGCAACAGGCGGATAATTTTATCTATCTGGACTATCTTCTCAGGAGACTTGCGGCGAAGCCGGGGATCTGGTGGTCGCTCGCCAACGAATATGACCTCTCCAGGACTAAGTCCCTCAGGGACTGGGAAGAGATCGAGGAGTACGTGGCGAAGAATGACCCCTATGGGCACCTTTTATCCTGCCACAACTGTTTCTGTCACTGGGACACGAAGCGCGGGAATGTTACCCATGCGAGCCTCCAGACCAAAAGCCTTACGGAAATACCGCGCTGGATAAAAGACTATAAGAAGCCGGTCATGATCGACGAGTGCTGTTACGAGGGAAATCTCCCTCAGTTCTGGGGGAGCCTCTCGGCGAGGGAGATGGTGTTCCGCTTCTGGCGCACCTTTGCGAGCGGAGCATACTGCACGCACGGTGAGACCTATCTTTCGGACGATGATGTGGTCTGGTGGGCAAAAGGCGGTGTACTAAAGGGAGAGAGCCCGAAGCGCATTGCATTTTTACGGGAGATCATGGAGAGCCTGCCGGGACCGCTTGTGCCGGCAGACGGGGGCATTGTTGAACTCGCTCAGATGTCTCCGGAGGAGATCGAGAAGGGAATGGCTCAGCAGCCGGAGGATTTAAGGGACTTTATTCGCATGATTGCGGCGAGCATCGGCCGCATGCGGGTCGATGACCGGACGGCTCACATCGGAGGCGAGCATGAATGGGCTGCTCACGTCGGGGAGGAGGCATTCCTCTGGTTTAACGACCTTATGTGCTTTGGCGAGCAGACGCTTCGCCTGCCGGAGGATGGGCATTTCCGCGTCGAGCTCATCGATGTGTGGGAGATGACAAGGACCGTCATCGCAGAGGATGTCAGCGGAGAGAGCATTATTCGCCTGCCCGGGAAAGAGGGGCTGGCGGTGCTGGCTGTGAAAATGTAACCTTTCAAAAGTAAGGCGATTTATTGCCTGAAATAGCAAATCATGGCCTTTTTACAGTACGGAAAACCGTATATACTGGCTGAAGATAATTATTATGCCTTATATATGTCTTACAGCAGGAAAAAGGAGGCTTACATATGAACATGAATAATTCTCAGTGGATCACAACCGCCCGGGACCTCGGCAACGTCTGCCCGGTATTTTCCAAAAACTTTCAAACCGATAAGACAGTCGCTTCCGCGGAGCTTACGATCACGGCCCTCGGTGTCTACGAAGCCAAACTGAACGGAGCGCGCGTGGGCGATTACGTCCTGGCGCCCGGCTGGACCAGCTATGACCACCGCCTGCAGGTGCAGACCTGCGATGTGACCGGGCTCCTCTTAAGGCAGAATACACTGACAGTCACCGTGGGGCGCGGCTGGTTCCGGTCGCCCATGCCGGGCTGGGAGGATACAGAGGACAAGAGACGCCGTTATGGGCAGCCCTGCGGGCTTATCGCAGAGCTTTGCGTCCGTTATGCTGACGGAAGCGAGGAGGTCTTCGGCACGGATGAGAGCTGGAAGTTCGCCGAGAGCCCTGTCCGGTTCAGCGAGATCTACGACGGCGAGCACTATGATGCGGGTTTTGTCCCTGCGGAATGGGAAAATGCCCGCATTCTGGACTGGTCCAAAGAGATCCTGATCCCGCAGGAGGGCGAGATCATCCGGGAGACAGAGCGGGTGGCCGCGAAGGAAGTTATCCACACCCCGGCCGGGGAGACGGTAATCGATTTCGGCCAGGAAGTCACCGGGTATGTGGAGTTTTCGGTTGAAGCGAAGGCGGGTGATGAGGTTCATTTTACACACGGTGAGATGCTGGATAAGGACGGAAACTTCTACAATGCGAACTACCGCAGCGCGAAGGCGGAGGTCAGCTATCGCTGCAAGGCCGGCCGGCAGACCTGGCATCCGCATCTTACCTTCTTCGGGTTCCGCTATATAAAGCTCCTTTCCTGGCCGGGTGAGGTAAGGGCGGAGGATTTCACCGCGATCGTTGTCCACTCGGACATGAAGCGGACCGGGTATCTTGAGTCCGGCGATCCGCTCTTAAACAAGCTTTTCTCCAATATCGTGTGGGGACAGAGGAGCAATTTCCTCGATGTGCCCACGGACTGCCCGCAGCGGGATGAGAGATTGGGCTGGACGGGCGATGCCCAGGTCTTTGTGCGGACGGCTTCGTATTTCTATGATGTTGAAAAGTTCTTTAAAAAGTGGCTTCGCGACCTTGCCGCCGACCAGCGTGAGAGCGGCGAAATCGGTCAGGTGATCCCGGACGTGATGCCGACGGCACCAGGGAGCGCAGCCTGGGGCGACGCGGCGTGCATCTGCCCGTGGACGATCTACCAGACCTACGGAGACATGCAAGTCCTTGCGGACCAGTTTGCGAGCATGAAAAAATGGGTGGATTATATCACCTCGGCGACAAAAACGCAGTATCTTTGGACAGACCATTTCCACTTCGGGGACTGGCTGGGCCTCGATGCCCCGGAGGGGAGCTATAAGGGCTCGACCAGAGAAGAGTTTATCGCGACAGCGTTCTATGCACATTCGACCGAGCTGGTGATCAGGACCGGGAAGCTTCTGGGGGAGGATGTGACCGCATATGAGGAGCTCTACGGACACATTGTTGAAGCTTTCAGGAGTGCGTTCCCCGAGTATCGCACGCAGACGGAGCATGTGCTGGCGGTTCATTTTCATCTGGCGGAGGATCCGAAGGCAGCTGCGGATGCGCTGGCGGACATGGTGATAAGGGATGGGCGTCAGCTGAAAACCGGGTTCGTGGGCACCCCGTACCTTCTGCATGTGCTGTCGGACTATGGGCACGCCGGTCTGGCCTGGGATCTGCTGCTCCGCAAGGCCTACCCGGGCTGGCTCTACTCGGTCACGAAGGGGGCGACGACGATCTGGGAGCACTGGGACGGCGCGAAGGAGGACGGAAGCTTCTGGAGCACCGACATGAACTCCTTCAACCATTACGCCTACGGTGCGGTGGCGGACTGGGTATTTGAGAAAGCGGCGGGGGGC
>ODAJ011972444.1_pt1 | contig 95320 bp, 178 predicted proteins | sample 1539241 | NCBI WGS metagenome assembly ODAJ01 (sample SAMN02144231, study PRJEB22623) | gut metagenome | biome: sheep rumen | host: Ovis aries | place: New Zealand | reverse complement strand
AAATATTCGTCCTCTTCTTCTTTGTTCTTCAAATCTTCCAAATAATCCTCACTTATACCACACCATGCTATTGCGGCAAATTCATCATCAGTAGTAAACATTCCATTACAAAAATTGACCACTTGCATTTTCTTTCGCAGAATAGTTCCATACACTAACAAGGGTGCATCACAGTCTGGGTTGATGCAGAAAGAGTCTTCAACATAATACTCGACTATATCACCTTCGTAAATTTCTTTTTCATCCTTGTCATACAGACCCGTGAACTGACCAATAGTTTTGGGTTCAACCCATGTTGGTTCATCACTTTCCTGCATAACATGGTGTCCATCCTCACATATATCGTTGCTATTCAGAATATGATAGTTATTACCTATTTTTAATAGACAACCATATAACCACTTACCAGTGAGAGTGCTTTGTCCTCTGAATTTTATTTCTCTATTCACCTATACGATAATTTTCTTTGTTAATAAAATGTTCGCACTCAGACAAGTCCTCATCTTTGTCAGGAGTATAAAGCCAAGCAGTACCCTTGCACATTTTACCAAGCTCATACCGCCAACACTTGTCATGTCTTGGACATCTGTCTTGGTTGCAGTGCATATAGTCTCCACAGTAATAGTATTTAGCCATAGAAATTATTCAAGCAAAAAGAATCCATTATAATTCTCAAACAGTTCAATAATCTCAGAATCGCTGAGCTTGTCGGAATTTTCCCACTTCTCATAATCTTCGTCATTTAATTCTGCATCACAGCCCAGTAGCCATCCATATTTTTGCAACTTCCGTAAATCATCAGCTGATGGAGTGGTATTCAAAGAGATACCATGCTCATCATGTTCTGCGTACATTTCTGTGCATTCCACATCTAAGCCCCCATTATACTTGGCGAAGATTTCTATACTTTCAGCTAATTGTCTATATGTCATAATTTCATTGATTTTTTAAAGTCTTCAATAAACTTATCAAAGTTAACCTTGGAGAGTTTATTTCCCTCGTTATCATAGATGAATCTATCCTCATAGACGAATTTATCTTCTTTCATCCATGCAGCTGCCATCTCCACCGCATGGTTGTACCCTGCTATCCATGCATCCTCTATGTCATAGATGTCAGGGTCACGATTGAGGAGTTCATTATTCTTTACGTGTTCCAAATATTCTTCCTTTGTCATAACTATTCGTTTTTAATTTTATTTTTGAGAGATTTCAACCAGTTCAAATATTTGTCGTATGTGGACAAGTCGTAAGAAGGAGCTTCATTTTTATTTGCTTCAATCTCATCTATAATCCCTTGTAAGTTCTTTTCATCCTCTTCACTCCAAGAAGGCTTTTGTTTAATATAATCTTTAACTAAATCAGTCATTTCAGACATTACTTGTTGTTTGTAGTTTTTAGGCTCATCTTCAACCTTCTTTATCTCTTTCTTTTCAGCATTCCACTCATACCCTGCTTCTTTCATTTTTGAAAATAATAAGTCACGTTGTTCTCTGGTGGCTAAAGTGATATTGTCGTTTTCCACACTTAATACAGCGGGAACATCTACAGCAAAACCATCCAAAGAGTTGTATCTGAAATAAGAGTCTATGTTACCGTGCATATTGATACCTTTGTTCATAACGATATACTCTATGTTATTATCACTTTTATAGTAAAGCACATCGCCTGGCTTGGCGTCAGAAATATTCCATAATCTCGCATTTCTATCAACATCATCACATTTTTGAATTGTGTAATTATCTCCATATCTAAGTTGATATTGGTTATCTATAACAGCAACTACTTGATAGATATTTTCTGTACCATGGTGTATAATCCAATCACCAACCTTGAACTTTGGCTCAATCTTTTTTTCGCATTGTTTTTCAAGTACCTCAATAATATGCTTTACTGGCATAGACCACTTATCAGTTCCCCAAGTAGCATCTTCATTGTCTTCATAATAGAATTTCATTCCATTAATTAGACATTTTACAACATCATTTCTTTCTTCGTTACATTGAGAATGTTGTATATTACAGTTATTCCATCCATCATAATAAGCCTTACGATATTCTTCCGAACAATCAGACAAATCCACCTTATGATGACACCAATTAGGTTCTGATACTTTTGATTCACATTGCTTTTCAAGCCAAACGATATAGCGTTCTTCGTCAGGAATATTAACTTTAACAAATTTAATCAATTCTTTCCTTATTCTCTCATCCTCTGACTCTTCAAGTTCGGGGAAGATATAATTAAGACTTTCAGTAATTGTACCTTGCTCATACAATTTCTTTGCTCTTTCAAGAGCTTCTTTGTATTTCTGCTCGTAATTCATAGTTATTCCTCCAACTTTTTACGAATATTCTCCAGTGTTTGCTTCTTACTTTCCTCGCTCCATACTTCCATTCTACGAAGCATAAAATCTTCAATGCAATTAATCAAAATATCACAAGCTTTATTGATTAGTTGTTTCCTTTTACTACCCTGTTTCTCAAGCCAATTAATCATATCAGCAAAAGTATAATCTAATGCAAACTTTGAAAAATCCGAGTTTGCTAAAATTAATTTGATTTCATCTCTTATCTTCTCATCTTCTGATTCTTTTAGCTCAGGGAAGATGTCTTCAAGAAAATCTACTGTACCTTTAGCTCCACATTTTTTACATAGAGTGTAAAATTCTATTGATTTAGTAACAGCCTCATCATAGGCTTTTGCTTTTTGTTCGTAGTTCATAGGTTAATTATTTTTAAATATTCTAATATATCTGCAATCATTGATTTAATTGCCATATATCTTTCTCTCTCTTTTTTAGCATCATCCGACATTCCTTTGCATTCTTGTGGAATTTCGGACATCATTTCTTGTATCTCAATGACTTTCTCTTTTATTTTGTCGTAATTCATTCCTCACTTCCTTTCATTGCTTTTTTGAAGTCCTCAATAAACTCACCATTAAACATATAATAGTCACTCCTAACCATTGCTGGCGGCAAGTTGTTTTCCAACCATTCACAAGCCTTATTAAGACTTATTAGTCTATCACCTGTATCTTCACCAAGCATATCCCAAAAGTTATCATTAATTACTTTTTGAATCTCTGGGTCAATTTGACCATTATTTTGTATCTCATTCCTCAACTCCTCCCTTCTATAAAACAATTCACTATCAAGAAGATTGAATAAAGACAAATCATCAGGAAACATTCTTCTGAAATTGAATATCAGATTAAATGCTCCATTGCTCTGTTCTTGAGTCTTGCATGATTTTATTGCTCTTCGGCAAAACTCCAATGCGTCATATTTGTTTGGTTTCATAGTTTGAGTTTATATAAATGAAATTTAACTGATTATTTTGGTTCAAACATTTCACAAGCTTTATTCTTTAATCCAACTGCATAGTAAAGAGGTTCTTTTGATTTGTAATGCAGTCTGTTCTTAGGCTTTTTCTCACACACATTAGTTTTATATAAACTATTACCACAATAACCTACCATTGCCTCTTTACATTCACAACAATAGTGCTCATATTTGGGAAGTTTCTTTGATGGTCTTATCTCTATGGTATTTCCCTTTTTAACACATGTGCATCCTTCAGGGAGTTGGTATGCTCCTGGTTCAATCACTTTCATAATTTTCCTTGCATTGTGGTTATTGCCTCTGTCAGGAATCCAGCAAAACAGTTTACAAACTTCTCATTACCGTTAAGTTCATACTCTCCCATTGTCCTGAGAATAGAGTGAGTGAGTTCGTGGAAGAATGTGTTTAATTTGCTTGATTCTGATTGTGGGCTGTCTTCAATATTGTTACATATTCTTATTATTCCTTTTACTGGATTAAGATTTCCATAATCACCACCATCTGATTCTACAGACATGACTGTAATTTGCTGTCCACCCACATTATATTTCTTTGGTATTTTAAATTCCATATCTGATATTATATTATACAGGCACCCTTGGACAGGGTTACTTGAAGATGGAAAGGAGGTTAAAGAAGTTACCTGTCCTCAGGTGCCTGTTTTAATTCTTAGTTTATACTTAACTTAATAGCTAATTCTTTAAGGTCAGAAGCCTTAAAGTGCTCTTTAAGTTCATTAACTACTGATGTCTTCTGCATCTTAAGCAGCTGCTCAATGGTTGCAGGGTTGCCTCCTTTATAGAGGCTTAAACTATTCTGTGCTTGTGGTGTCATAATTTTTAATTTAATAGTTTGTGTATGCACCTTCTTTTAATTCAAAGCAGGTGAATTCTTTTTTACTAAAATCATACAGGTAATAAAAACGTTTTCCTTGGAATTTCAAGGTAGCACTGTGATCACTTGCTGCAAGTACCTTCATCTTATATCTCATATCACACACATACCCTTGTAGAGCCCGTTCAACATCAGCAAAGAATACAGGAGTGTTTATCTGTCCTCCATTGACTTTCATTGCCCATGTAAGTATTTCTTTAAGTTTCTCTTCCATATGCAAATTTAAATAAATTAATACTTGTATACAAGTTGATTAACATTATTTTAATTTAATTAACTTATGGTTCCCAATAGACAGCACTTGCTTCTTCCAATAATGCAGCATCTGCTACTGAATCCTCATAGTATTCCTTCAATTGAAGGTCTTCTATGGTAGAGTCCTCACCATAGCTATTACATAATGTAATACTGCCTACCATAGTACCACAGTATTTTTCTACAGGGCATCCTACACATTCAGGATATTTGTCTAAGTATTTCATAGTGTTATTATTTTTATTAATGAATCCAATGGTCTCCTACAGCTGCTTCTGCAGGTATAGGAAGTGATTTGCAATATTTAGCAGCTGCATTTTCCATTATCGTTTTAAGTACATCTGGAAAGTTTGTGATTTCCTCAGGGTAATCACAATTAATTTCATCATGTACAGCTACACAGATATGTATGATATTGAAATAGCCGCTATCAACAATCCAATTAAAGAGATTAGTCATTGCTGTCTTTAGAATGATTGCTCCAGTACCTTGTGTTACTACATTTCTTGCAAGCCTGTCATACTTTGAAGCTGCCTGAAAATGCTGTCTTACTTGGATTGCAATATCATCTCCTGTACCTTTATGATGCAATTTGAAGTCCTCCCAGAATCCAGGTTGACTAAATCTTTCCTGTCTTTCTTTCCAAGTATCATGGTCCCACCAATTAAGCCTGTGTCCTGTGGTTGGATTAATCACGATATATCCATGTTTTCTGACAAACTGGGCACCTTTCTTTGCAAAGGCTGTCATTCCTGAGAATGCCTTGTCCAACTTGTCAATTACAGCCTGAGCTTCCTCTACTGTGCATCCTGCTGATGCAGCAAGAGTAGGGGCTGCTCCTCCAAACAGATAACCGAACTCAAACCCTTTTACTTTCTTTCTCCAATCTGGAGCTTTCTTTTTTACCTCAGTAGCATCTTTACATCCAAGCTTCTTGCATTCCTCATTATATACAATCCATGCAAACATATTGTGTGTATCTCCTGAACCTTCCTTAAATTCCCTAAGAAACTCCTTGTCTTGATAGATGTCTGCTCCTAATCTTGATTCTTCTGCTGAATAGTCACAAGATACAAACTTATATCCATCAGGGGCTGTAAATGCTCCTCTTGTAGACTCATCTGCTGGAAGTTGCTGGAGATTGGCATAAGTACAATCTTTTGGAGCTATTTGTTTTTCTTTTGCAAGTTCTGTATTAGGCTGCTGTGAACCACATGAAAGCCTGCCACTGATTGTTCCTAACTGTTTGAAAACAGTATGTATTCTTCCAGTTTTTGGATTAATCATATTAAGATGGCCTTGACCATAAGTTGAGCATACCTTGGCATGTTCCCTGTAATCAAAATAGATACTAAGAAATTCATCATTAATACCTTTCTGACCTCTCAATACTTTCTCAAGGACAGAGTCTTTATCATTTCCTGTTTTCTTATCCTGGACTGTTGTGTTAAATCCAAGATATTTGAAAAACTTGGTGGTCTGCTGTGGACTATCCCAATTTATAGTACATTGTGGAGTAAGGTCAAATCCAAGGAAAAGATCTCCTTGTGTATTTACATAAGTAAACTCACTGTATGCAGGATTACTAGTTACAAACTTGTCAAGTTTCTCTTTACTGGCTTGAAGATCCTCCTTGTCTTTTTTCATCTTAGCTTTCCATTTCTCAGTATCAAGATGAATACCACACCATTCCATATAAGCAATAGCAGGGATAAAGTCACATTCAACTTTTGCTGCCACCATCATGTTTTTTTCCTTAAGGTCCTTAATCTGCGAATGCATGATTCTTCCCAAATACATAACATCTCCCGCAGCATAGTGTATTACACTTGCATCAAGTCCACGCCATATAATCTCTCCTCTTACAGTCTTATCTATATCTATACTAAGTCTTCTCCATGCTACTTCTTTAAGACTGTATTTCATAACACCTGTAGGATAACCCAAATACAATAACTGCTCTACTATCATAGTGTCATATACTTTCCTTGGCACAATACCATAATTAAACAAGAATTGCAGATCAAATTTAAGATTATGACCTACAATATAGTGAGATTCAAGGATATTCTTAAAAGCTTTTATGTCTATTGTAGTAGCATCAACAACTATTTGATTATCACTTGATACATCACCTAATTGAATACAAAGCACATCACATAAATGTGCATCTCTTCCATTAGTCTCAGAATCATACTGAATCATATCCCAAGAGTCAGCCATTTGTAATGCCTGCTCAAGGGATATGACAGTAATATCAGGTAACTCAAACAGTTGTTGCTGTCTGGTTACTAAATAAATCATTTCTTAATTCCTTTTTTTGAATGAGCTATCATACTCTCAAAGTCCAGCTTATATTCATATTTCTTGAAAAACTTATTACCTATAATACCATGTATTTCCAAACCTCTTTCATCGGTAATTGCTTTGAATGCATTATCTAAATCCATAAGAAAGAAATAATTATAAAACACATTATTATTATAAGTAAGGTCAAGCAGAACTCTTCCCTTAGCATCTGTTTCTCCTGTACCTGTTATTACAGGTATTGTGGCATCATCAGCTTTGACAGGTTGCAGTATGTCAGCTATTTTACTATTAATGTAAGAATCATCACTTCCAGTATCAAGCATGAGATGAAGCTTTACTCCTCTATGCTCAAAGGTAACTATAGGAAGACATATCAGATCCATAGCTTCCTTGAATGGAATACTGGTTACTCTTTTATTACTTAATTCCTTTCTCCAGGCATATATAAGACAGCCTATTAAGATAAGGAAAATCAAATACAATACAATGTCAGACACTACACTCATATTAGTTCACTCCTGTACTTCCAAATCCACCTCTATTTTCATTATCTAACTCATCAACCTGCACTAACTTAATACCGCTTGTAAATAACCATTTGATTTTTTGCCATAAAGTCGCTTTCTGTGATAGTTGAATTCTGAATTGGCAGATTCTGTCTCCTTCATGTATGACACCATCCTCAAACATAAGTATTGGGAAATGCCATTCGTCAGTATTACCATTATAGGAATTGTCAATTACACCAATAGAGTTGGCCTCCATAGTATACCACTTCTTAAATGTACTGCTTCTTGGTGCCACAACAGCCTCATATCCTGGAGGGAGTTGCATAGCTACACCAAGAGGCACAAGTTCCCACTTAAAGTTGACTTTCCTATAGTTATTCTCATCCTTATGATGTCTTTTAAGAGTGTCTGCCCTAAAACCTTCAAGCTTTATTTCCTTGGCAGCTCTTAAATCAATCCAGTCTCCTTTTTCTGTAATGAAGGGCATACATCCCTTTGTTATTTCTTTAATCTTTACTTCAGCTTTCATTTTAATTTCTATTTAACCATTCAACAATATCATTAGGCTCATTGAGCTTCACATTAACAGGTACTTTAGGCTTGTTGTCAAGATAATACTTAAGTTCCTTTCCTATATTAAATGGATCCCTGCATACTATCTCATCATTTTTGCCATAGTATAAGTCTCCTAATGCAGTGGTATCTCTATATTTCCACACAAGTGGTGTAAGAGTGTCCTTATTAACCACTATGAATCTATAGTCCTCCAATTTAAAGTCCTTAAAGTAATCATCCTTATCCATGGCTTGCCTTAATAATCTCCAGTATAGCCTTGCCTGTATCATATACTTCCACTGTACAAAGCTGTCATAGAATGACCATTCAGCATGGCCACTTGTCTTAAGGTCACATGGATATATAATCTTATTAGCAGTGTCTGTTACTGCCAAATCCATCATACACCTGTAATCAATTCCATCTATATTAGCCTTATACTTCAGCTGATACTCTCTTATTATACCATCAAATGGGTTATCCTCAGCAAAATACCATGAAGTTGCAGGGCTTTCCTTAAGAGCCTTTACTGCTGCATATACCTTTTGTGCTGTGTCATTATTAAGTATTTTCTTTCCTGTAGCTGCAAAGAGTAACTTATAATACTCAAAGCCTTGTTCCCTTATCACTTTAGCCCTTGTCTCAGGTTTCCAATTGCTTTGAAATGTAAATTCCTCAGTAAGTGGTATAATGGCACTGTTTGGAATATCATCAATGGAAGCATATTCATTTCCATATATATCAAACAGTTTATGAACCATACCCTTTACACTGTCCTTTATATCTGGAAAGTCTGCCACCATGAAGTTATCATCAAACTCCTTCTGCCCTCCTGTTATAAGAGCGTCAACCGCCGATCCAAAAGTGAGTGAAGGGGTGTCAATATGATCAAAGAGGGTATCCAGTTTACTGAATCCCTCTCTGTCATACTTGGCAAGAGTACTATAAGATAATGCAGGGTCCTGCCTATACTCAGGCTCACTTACCTGCCAGCTTATATCATACAGTTTCTTCATTTAAATCCTTTAATAAAAATTCAACTTCTTTTATGGTATGAACAACGGCATAACACTGCTTTGGGTTATTTTGTGTCTCAAGCCAGTCCCTAAACAGTCTTATCTTGTAGTTTGTTACATCATTCTTAAATCCCTTAACCTCAAGATATACAAGCACTCCATTATAAGTAAATATAAAATCAGGAGTATAAGTCACTGCAAGAGGTTTTGATGTTATCTTCTTGAAGGTTTTGCCTACCCTGTCATAATATGGTACTTTAAAGTACCCTTTTTCCCTGTTCCATAGTACTATCTTTGCTTGTTCATATTGAGGCTCTATACCTTTTGTAAGAAGATATTTATATATCCTCAGTTCTAATTTACTCCTGAACTTCATGCCTTCATATTCTGTAGGAGTGGCATTGCATATCTTTTTGTTATTCATATAAACTCACACCATTTTATAGGTTCACCATACTTACTTATCATTAACGAGTTAACCTCATGGAATATTGTGCTTGGCATTCTTTTATCCACTCTTGCATAATAAGCAGGGTGCTTTTCTTTAAGCACATCATTGAATTTTCCTATGTAAGGAATCAATGTCTGTGCCTCACTGCCAAACAACACATACACTATGCCTGTAGTATACCTGCCAATACCTTCTATTAACTTTGTTATAAAAGGTCTCCATAAAGAGGCATGACTTCCAGGTTTATTTGTTTCCACTGTAAGAGCACTGTTAAGCATAAGTATACCCTGCTTTGCCCAAGATTCCAAGGTAATATCAAATAATACAGGTCTGTAGGCTAATGTATAATCTATAGCTGCCTCCTTTATCACCTCAAGTGATGGTGACAGTGGATATTTACTATTACCAAACAGCAATCCTGTGGCTATTCCCTTTTGGGGAAATGGGTCCTGTCCTATGAAAACTGCTTTAAGATTCTGCAGACTGCATAAGGTAAATGCCTTGAATATATTCTTGTAGTCAGGCATTATACTTTTATTCGCATACAGATAATTAAGCTTGTTAACTAATTTATTAAGCTGGTTAAGGTCTATTACCTTCAGCCAGTCTCCAAAATACTCTTCAGTTGTCATCCAAAAGTCTTATCAATGTTTTCTAATAATAATTCTTTAATTGCATCTTCAGATTCTCCTAATTTAGGAGTTGAGGGCTTTACTATAAACTCGTCTATTTTATTAGATATGATTATATTAACACCTCTATTATACATATTAAAATACACCGTATTAGCAGATGCCAAAGCAGGAATAAAAGTTTTCAATATTGCTTTATGCATAAGACCTTCATTATGGTATACTTTTGGTGATACATAATACAAGAGATTCCAACGCTCATCATTTATATCAGTAGTGTCAGCACATACAATGAACAATGGATTAAAATCACAATCCAATATCATATTTTCACAGCCATAGTATACATCCCCCTTATTAGTAGTTACTTTTTGTACTGCCCCTGTAGCAGATACACTTCTGAATGCATGTAATACTTGTGATGTTTGTCTTTTTGTGATGTTATTATTAAAAACAGCAAAAGGCTTAACATTAAATAATTCTTCTGCACTTTTAGGAGCACTATTTTTATATTTCCATATATCCAGTGGGTAGGCTCCCTCAATACTACGTAGGAAAAACCTTAAAGTAGATCCAGGTGCACTATGTTCATAAACTGGATAATTTAATATTAAAAGTTGTTGATTAACTGTCATACTTCTTTAATTTTTAATGTCAGTGAATCTCCTTCATATTCAGTGAAGAAAGGCAAGTCCCTGATATTCTCAACAATACTGTTAGCTACAAAGTTAGTAAACAGATTTACCATAACACCAGCTATCATGTTTGCCATATATGTAGTCTGTTTATATGAGCATATAGTCTCATCTGCTTCCTCATCACTGAAAAGATATTTTTCAGCATACCTGCTCTTGCTGTATTCATCATCACCTCTTATACAGAATACTTGAAAACTCTCTGCTGCAAGTCTGCCATCAATAAACAGGTATTTGCTTTTATCTTCATCATCCTTTATTGAGTCTTTCCACTTATTAAAAGCAGTCATTCTTGCTACCATATTATCAAATCCACATAGCAGTACCTTGCTTATAGGCTGAGTATAATCAAGCTTCTTTCTAAAACAATATACACTATCATAGCTACTATAATTATGTATAGTGGAAGCCATGGCCTCTACCTTAGCTCTTCCTATGTCTTGTCTGTTATAAAGCTGACCAGCCATATTTACTGCTTCAACATAATCATCATCATACATAACAATTCTCTTTACTTGCATTCTTGACAATAGTAGTACTACCCATGAGCCTATACCACCAATACCTGCTACAGTAACTTCGATGCCTTTCATCTTATCGGCCCATATAGCTGAACTGAATCTGGCACTTTGACTGTCAATATCCAAGACTGGAGAATTATTTGGAATTTGCTCAGGCATTATACCTGCATATTCTTCAGGAGTCTCATCATCTTTTTGTCTTAGTCCTAAATGATAAAGATACCATTTAATATAAATCCTTGCAGGTGTAATTATACCCTTTAGTGTACTTTCAAGTGACTCCAAAGGCTCTATAGCCTCATATCCTGCCTCAATTAAAGAAGCTTTGCTTATTAAATCCTCCTTTTGTTCTTTGGTAAGGAATATATAATGATAATCCTCTTCATCAGAATCCATAAAATACACAGGGTACAGCTCATCTGAATAAGGAGTTTCTCCTACAAAAGACCATATAAGATTATTGTAATTATCCTTTAAATAGTGCAGAAAATAATTATACACTATCTGTGGAGCAACAGTCACAGGATATGTAAGAGCTTTATTGGTAAGTTCTGCAATAATATACCTGTTATGAGTTACATCTCCTATATGGTTAGAGCATAAGCCTGCCTCATAAATACTTAACTGATCCTCGTTAAGTTCTCTTAATTTCTGTATTGATTCTTTCTCAAACATACATCTGATCTTCTAAACAGTCATATAAAGTATTAAAAACAATAGAATCTTCTTTAAGAGATTCTTCCCATTTTGACAATATGTCAAGTACAGCATGTGCCCTCTCAGTATGTATGGCACTATCATCAATATACTCATCACTCATGGTAGCCATCTTATTAAGGAACCTCTTATCTTCTTCTGAATAAAGTCCACATATAATGAATTCCACATAAGTGTCAAGCCAGTCTGAGAGAACTGAAGAAGCCTTTCCATTCTCTTCTATCTTACCCAAAGCCTGCCTGTACCTTGTATCAGTATTTTTGATAATATAAGGTAAGTTAGCAAGCAGATTTTCATCAGCAGTAATACATCCTGTAAGCAACTTCAATGCAAGAATTCTTGCCCCGTCTTTTGCATATTCACTAAGCTCAGGAATATTACATTCACTTGAATAATAATCAGACAAATAATTTTTTGTTTCCTTAGGCAGATAATGTGAAGTACTATGCTGTAGGGTGTAATCATCGAAGGTAGCATCATTTTCCCATAGAGGATAATTTGAAGCTTTTGGAGGCAGCTTTCTTGCTTTATTTGCCTTTATATCAGCAAGTCTTTGGTTAAGCTCCTCGAAGTTATCAGACACAACATGCTTGTCTATTTCCATGTTATAGTACTCTATAAACGAAGTTACTTTAGTATCCTCCTTATCCTCACTTTTAAGTTCATTCTCCTTAAGCACTACTTTGTTGCCATTATAAGTATCAAAGTAAGTATGACTAAGTGATTCTATATGAGCTTTTATCTTGCTTTCTCTTGTTACCTTTCTTGTTATTCTTGCTACATACTGTCCTGCATTATTTACTATGAGAGAAAGAAAATGATTTCTATCAGTGCCTTCCTCTGTTAAGGTGGCATTATCAGTACTTGAGAAAAATGCAGCCATGCGATTATGTGAATGCACGAGTCCTTCATACACACCTTCTTGCAGTAATTCAGGATGCTGTGCCCTGAAGGTTATTATATCAGGGGAATCTACGAATTCAGTATATGTACTTACACCTATATCCATAGGCAATATGTCAAGACACTCAGCTTCAAGGTCACCATTTTCAAAGTCACCTTTCACTTTATAGAACAATGTGCCTGACCATTCTACATCAGCTACCATAGAACATAGATGCCTTATTTTGGCTTCCACGTTCTTTGGTATAACTAATTTAAACGTAGTGGTATTTTCCACTAATTTTAGTTTGTCCATATTTACTATTTATTATTATAAGTATTTTTGTTAATAATATATCCACGGTATTTTTATTTAATAATAAAACTTCCACCCTCTTACTTACACCTGTTATAAGAAGAGTTTGCATTTCTCCCTTAAATACAAATAGCTCTTTACCCTGAAGAGATTCATCAATTACCCCTTCACTATCTGTACTATATACTTTAGAACCCTCTACTATATAATTGCATAATAAATTGAGTACAGCACCAGCATCAATACAATTTGCCATCTTTATTAATAAGTTATTTACCCATTTAATAAAGATATTACTAATGTTTACCCAGAAATTAATGTAAGGTTCTCCCAGAGTGTAGGTATCATTGGTATAAGCTAATTTTATAGGGTATTCCTTTATAAAGTGTTTAATGAATTTTTTCCAATCTAAATTATAATTTATAGGTATCTGACTTGGATTATATGCACATTTTATATTAAGGTCCCTGCCTCTTCCTATACTCTCAAGTCTTCTATAAGGTACACCTGCAATAGATTCTATATGAACATATTTATCAAGTTCAAAACAGAATAAACCCCATATATGTTCATCAAACGAACTTCTTAACCTTCTTGTAGTCTGTACAAGAGGTCCTTCACCTAAACATACATATGCAAACCTTGCAGGATAATAAGTATCAAAGTCAGCATGGGAATGTACATAACCATATAACCATTCATCTTTTGTATACTCAGTTCTGAGCATCTTAAATGTATCAATTAATGTACCATGGGTTTTTATTTCTATTCTTACAAATAAGTTAGTTATGTTTACAGAATGATTATTTTCATTGGTAATGGTAACATTGGGAAACTTTATAAGTATTACTGCATTTCTGGTTGGATAAGACCCTGACTCATACTCTTCTTTCCATTCCTCCTCACCTTGAAAATCAGTGAGGTCTTCACCAAAGTACTCTGAGATTATCTCATATACTCTCTTGGCATTCTTGGTATAATCTTCATAACTTATATCCATATAATAAAAAAATAAGGGAGAGGTTTCCCTCTCCCGACTAAACAAACAAAATCAATTATAGAATCACATATCCTCAAACATCGCATTGAGCTCAGCATTGCTGTAGATGGAGTTGTTTCCATCTTTTTCATCATCCACATCAACAGTAAAGTGCTGACCTGAGATTCTGGCAATAAAATCAATGTCATCACAGCCGATTATGTCATTCTGGAAAAGCACATTAATAAGTGCATTCAATACTTTGGCAACACCGATAAGGGTAACACCAGACTTATTATCTTTAGCAGCCTCATCCTTTACTTCCACCTTGCTTTCGGCATCATGTACAATTTTCTTTAGCTCATCAGTAGAAACTTGAGTAAAGTTTCTTCCAAATGCCTCTTTGATAGCCTCAGCAAGATGGAGCTTTTTGATAAGGTCATATATCTCTTTCCTATCTATACCAGACTTGTACTTTTTGTCATTCTGGGTAATACGGAATACAAGATTGTTAGTCACTGTGCCTCTGTACTCTACATCATGTGGAAGAAGACTGTCATCACTCTCAAAAGTGATTCTTGTGAGACCTTCCTGAATGGACATGCCATCAGTATTAATGCCTAAATTATAAAGGTCAGCCTTAAGCTCACGCAAGGTGGTTGCATTTGAATCAAATGTTTTTACTAAACCAGTTCTGGTATCTACTACTGTGAATTTCTTTGTTTCCATTTTTTATAAATTTAATTGATTAAAAAGGTAAGTCATCATCAAAGTCATCATCATTGAAGAGCTTATTCATTATCTTAAGAAACTCTTCTTTTCCTTTTACTTTATAAAGGTCACTGATGTCTTTGCCTCCGACAAATTCAGGTAATACAATATTAGTGAAACCTGTCTCTGATGCTAATCTTATACCATCATTAAGTCCCACTAAATCATTGTCAAATAGAATGTAAATGTGGTTGTACCTCCGCTTAAGCTCATTAATGGCGGTAGTACTCATGCTGTAGCCCTCCCCTTGTACAGCTATTGCAGGGATTCCTGTGTTACTCCATAGACATAATGCGTCTTTCAGAGAAGAACAAATGACTACTTTATCACCTGTTTCAGGTATCTTTGTCCATAAGGATATAACACTTCTGTCATGCTTGTTTGACCATTTGAATCCTGCTTTATTGTAGGGTTGGTAAATCTTGAGAGTAACTTTACCCTCTTTTCTTTCAACAAAGGCATAGGCATACTTGTCAGCACCAAATGTGTATACTTCATCATCCTTCATCACTATCTTATGTGATATAGGGTATACTTCAGCATATTTCAGCCATTCTAATGGTACTCCATAAGACTGCCAATACTCTATGTCATGTTTTTTCCACTCCCTCACCCTGCATTGTAATGCTATCTGATTATGTACAGTTACTTTTCCAGGCTGTGTTCTATGTACCTCGATTTTATCACCTTCCTTTATTTTCAGAAGATCATTTGATATCTTGGTAAGCACTTCTGTAAATGACTTATGCCACAAGAGCTGGAAGAAAGTGTATATACTTCCTCCCTCTCCTGTGGCAAAGTCTTTGAAAAGAACATGTCCGTCTTTTACATATAATGCAAATGAGGGTTTTCTGTCCTGTCTCAGGGGACTGTTGATAAGACAAGGCAGTCTTCTGATACCAAGGTAATGGCTGATGATGCTCACATCATCAACCTCTTTTCTTATATCTTCCAATGTTAAAGAAGTTCTGCCATTACCAAATGCCATATTATCTGCCTTTACTTAGTTATCCCCAAGGTGATGCTGTAGGAGCTTCTTGTGCAAAAGGAACCTCATTGAAGTTAGTCGGAGCCACTGTATACTCATGTAACTCTTCAGTGTCAAATGTAGTGGTACTATAGCCACCTGCTGACTGAGTTGCCTTGATATCAGCATCAAGAGAACTGTAATTGGTGATAGAGTTCTTCAAGAATCTTCTTGTATAACAGTTTTGATACTCTTTACCATCATCAGCAGTTCTTACACCAAAGCATACTTTTACCTTATTCAGAGGCTGATATGAGATAATCTCTTTAAGCTCAGAGAAATTACCTTTAAAGTAATCCTCAATATGCTCAAGGCTTGCTTCACAGTTGCTGAGTTCATCAGCAGATTTTGGCACCCATTCACCATTCACATAGTTTGCAGGAGCAGGTATGTTAATATAGGCAATCAAGAACTTGATAAGGTCTTCCTCACCATTATAAGCAACCCTATAGTCGGGAGAAAGATTTGCCTTTTTACCATTGCTGTATACAGGTACTGTATGGGATGCTATCTCTTCAGGAGTAGCCCATGCAGTTCTACCATACTTGTCAATAACCTGCTTCTTGCCAGCACTGCTGACTCTCGGCTCACGTCTGAGGAAGATATTCACACTGCTTTTGAATTCAATGCCATTGTGTATTTCAGGGTCAGCTTCTACAAGGAAACTGATTCTTACTGTAGGCACCTGTGCTCCATTACTTTCTACTGTAGACACATATACAGGGTCAGTATCCATAGTACGGCCAAAGAAAGCCTCACTCTCAGACTTATTAGGATTCACACCTCTCACAAACATTGAGCCTACGCCAATGAATCTCTTTACTGAAGCACCTTCCGTGCTTACTTGTCCTTTACTAAATGCCATAGTTCTTCTCTTTTATAAATTAATTAAATGGTAATTCGCTATTAGGTTGTGGCACTTCAAAATCATTTAAAGGCTGTACTGTTCTTACCTCAGATGTGGTTGCAGATACTGCAAGATTCTCAACAGTAACTTCTGGTTCTGGTTCTGGTTCCAGTTTTGGTTCTGGCTCTTGCTCTTCCTCAATAACAGGAATCACAGTCTCAGGATATTTAAGTACCCACTTAGTCACCTTGACAGGCTTGCCATCCTTGTCAAGCTTATCAGTAACCTCAACCACACGCTGTACCAAGTCCTCAGTAGAGAAACCTCCAGTCATCTCCTTGATAGGACCTTGGAATGCGTCAATCTGAATCTGTGTACTCTCAAGTTCTTTCTCTCTCTCTTGAATCTCCTTGGTAAGTCTTTCTTTAATTCTTACAAGGGGTGACACGCTCTGTGCTACTCTCTTAAGAGTAGCTACTTGAAATTTTGAAAATTCTTTCATGATTAAATAATTGATTTAATAAATTAATACTACACTCATGCCATTGGTATCTGGTTTATACACTTCAACAATTTCATGTTGGATTTTGTATTTCCTTAATACTTCATCTACAAGAGAGAAGACAATACCACTGGCTGAGACAAGTATCAAAAATAATTCTATTAAGGCATCGTCTTCTTTGCCATGTTCTTTACAATATGAGGTGATTAATTCCTTTACATCATCCCCATTCATAGTGTTGGTGTATCTCTTCCAAAGATACTCAATGACATTTACTTTATCCATTATATCTTATAATAATTTCTTACAGTATCATCTACTAATTTCAGACTATTTGGTATCTCAAAGTCTTTAAACATTCCCAATGGAGTCTTAGCACTTGAATGATTTGCCCTTGTCTGGAAATAATACTTGTTATCTCCTTCATTACCATACTCCACTCTTGTCATTAACACAATAGGATAAAATCCTTCAGGAGGAGTTTTTGTGAGCTTCTTTCCTATAACTGAGAACACCATCTTCTCACTGCCATCTTGTTGTGTTTGTAACATGGTATGACCAAAGATATATGCTATTTGGTCATCCCTTAATATAGTATTACACATGCTATTAAGTTCTATGACATCATTGGCAAGATCTTTCCACTGTCGTTTTGTTATCTTCATATCATTTAAATATGAATTCTTATTATTACTAATAAGCGCGGACTATCTCTTCCCCAGTATAAGGTATTAAACCAGTCTGGTGGGGGATGCTCGTGTCTCCATTATATTCTGCTAATGCAGTTTCAGGAGTTAGTCTCTGAACCTTCAAGGGGTCTTTAATCCCCAAGCTTGGCTGCTGATTGTCCTCTGTTAAAGGATGTTCCAGCAATTCTTCCCCTTTTACTTCGACCAATGAATCCTCAAATTCCCATTTATACCCATAAGCACTTTTATATTTTGGTTTATGAATACAACAGTTACATATAGACTGATGTACTTCTTTTCCAAAGAATATATCAATATCTCTAACTGCTTCAAATCTTTTTATAACTGCTCCTGTTAGTTTATCTAACATAAGTACAGGTTTTGCATTACTATAGTGTGAATTATACTTATTATCACACCATTCAAGATTTGATATATTGTTATTAGTCTTATCTTTGTCTTTATGGTTTACTTGAGGATAATTATGTGGATTTGGGATATAGCACATTGCCACAGCTCTGTGTACAGACAGATGGAATTGCTTATAATTATTGTTTAAAGTTACAAACAAATATCCCCTGCTATCTTTGGCCTGCTTTAGTATTCTTCCATCCAAGCCTAATATTCTTCCATCTTCAGACACTCTGTATCTTGTGTCTATAGGTAATCTTCTCCACATAATATTATCTTATTAAGCGACTAAATAAGTTAAATCGAAGGTCATCTTCTTTCTGTCATTGAACTCTTTCATTGCCAGATAGATATTTATAGTGTCAATAGCCACAGACTTTACATGAGGAAGATTGGCAATTGCCTGTAAATCTGCTTTTATAGATGCAAAATCAGATGGCTCATGATAATTTTTCTGCTCTGGTCCCCACATTCCTGCTGGAAATGGTAAAGTTTTCCTATCAAGATTCAGTATGAAATGTGTTTTAGGGTCCATACCCTGATAGTTATCAGGATTATAAGTACCATCGGGGTTAATTATGGTGGATGTTGTCTTACCATCTCCACTATTTCCCAAAATTGCTACAATTTTTCCCATTTTGAAAAACAATTACAAAATTAATAAATAGATTTTATTTAAACAAGCGTTTTACTAATTTTTTAATAAACATACTAACAGAAGCCTTTTTGAATGGATTCCTTATACCTTGTATATAAGTATATACTTTCTCTAAAGCATTCTTGTCATTAGGTAATGGAAGTTCAATAAAGTCACATACTGCGCCATCAAAGAATAATGCCACTATTCCTCCTGCAACTCCACCTCTATTCAAAATTACTTCGAGAAATCTGATGTTATCCCTAAATTTAGAGATGTCATATCCAAGGTATTCTTTCAGTTCAAATTTGAATGGACTGAACAGACCTAATAACAAATTGGCATCTCTCGCACTATATTTTGAATCTGCAAGACCTTGACTGTCAGGACGTAATCTTCTTTCTTTATAATTATCAAGGGATTCTTGAGAGAATGCCTGCTGTTGTACTAACACAGGAGTGACATTATATCTGTTTCTAAGTATCACAAAATATTCAGACAGCTTATCTACACTCTGCTTAAGAGTCATACCTCTTTCCACTTGGATAAGACTTGCATGGTCACAGAATACTATAACATATTCATTCGGGTTATTTGGTATATAATAGTCAAAAGCATCTACTTCCCTTGTATTGCCAAAGTCATCCTTAATTTTCTGCTTTCTTGTGTGTACTTCACCATGCTCTTCCATATACTTTTTCACCTCATTGTATACTCCTGTAGGATTTCTTGATGTGGAGAATTGTATATGTTCCTCAAAGTACTTAAGTATTTTCATATACTCTTCTTGCTTTAAGGTATCTAAAACCATTTGGTCAACAGGCATATTATTCCTTGATGACTGTAAGTCAGTGACTGATACCCGTATCTTTCCTTTAGATAACTTATATAGAAGATGACTCATGAATCTCTTCATAATATCTTCAGGAGTTTCCTCAAGAGGATAATAGAATACCTGTACACTTACTTGTTCAGGATGGTTATAAGCATACAATAAAGTTGTGTATATGAATATATAAGAGGCAAATTGTGTTTTTGCACCCTTAGTACTGGCTGTCACACAATAATACTTGCCTTGCTCTACTCCTATAAAGTCACTTGAGAACCTTGGAAATGGAGATGGTATACTATTAATACCTCCATTTAATATCTTATCTTTTCTCTCTTGTAGGTAATTAAGAGTTCTCTCAGTAAGATTCATACAAGATTAACTGTCCAATCTTTGTTAGTAGTACTGTCCTGACCATCATTTTCTATATAAGAAGCCAATTCAGATACTTCCTCTATATAATAGCTGCCATCCTCTTTCATCTTATGGTCACTCTTGCATATAAAGTACTTAAGTACTCTCATGAACCTATAGTCACCATTAAATGACTCCACATACCTTCTTGTAGCATCTATTATCTTCTCATCAGGACATTCTCCATACAGCTTGAAGAATTTCTTCAGCTTAAGCTTAGTATCATTGACATTGCCTCTCCAATATGTTGTAGTACCTTCCTTTTTACCTTTAGGGAACATTTCCATGAGAGCTTTTGCCAAATTCGTCAGTCTTTCATCATCTCCTTTGACATCTTTTGATTCAGAGTCAAGGAGCACAGTAGACATCTCATCATCCCATCTTTGTGTGACAGCATATTTTTTATTTACACCATCTCCAATTAGTATAATGAGTTCTCTTGCCAGCATATCCACCATAAGCTTAGGTAAATTGTCACATGTCTTAATAAGAAGCATGGCAAATAATTCCTGCGGTGACAGATTATGCTTTTTGCACTGTTCCTCATCAATTGTTATCTTCATACCAACTAAATTTAAAAAGCATTTTATACTTCTTTTCCTTAATTGCTCTTCTCAATTTATGCTTGTGGAATCTTTCTTTACGTCTCTTTCTTTTGATTGCCTTACCAAGCATCCTTCTGAGTTTTCTTAGGGTCTTACCTGGAGTATAGAAACTCCAGTCTATCAATACTGTGGTAGTCATGTCTTATACTCCTTTCAGCATCATCAACTGAGTATGCCTTAATATGTATAGTATCACCATCCTCATCACCAAACTGATAGATTCTAAAATAGTATTCTTTCATTCGTTCTCTCTGTTTAAAAAATTATTTCCATATTCAAGTACATCCCAAAATATTTCTAAATCCTTTCTACTTAAGTTAAAAGGTCTTTGACATATGAATCTTACCTCATATGTACCTTCATTATCATACTCAAATGAGGCTACACTGAAGCATGACTCAGGGTGTTTAAAGCATCCTTTATCTATCCTGAAATTATGTGCATCAGGATACATCCTGAAGTTCTTGTCTTTTGGATCTTCAGGGTATTCATCCTCCTTTCCATAATAAGGATTTGGGTACCAATAATCCACATGCCATGATGGATTTTCAGGCTCTGGACCTAAATAGGTAGCTTTCCTGAATTCAAAATTACCTTTTCTCATAATTCTATACCATTTTCAGTAAATCTTTTATACATCAGCTCTGCAAGTTCCTTCATATTAGGATGCACTCTTCCTGTAGTTTCCCTAAGCCTTAGGTCAAAGAAGTGCCTCCAATCATCCTCAAATGCAGTATACACAGCCTCAGTGGCAGTTGCCAAGGGCAGGAACTCTCTTGCCTGCTCAGGTTTATAGCCTCTGTCAAGCATAAGCATATACTCATCCTCAGCTTTCTGCAGTACTTTCTTATAATCCTCTTGCTCTGAACCACTTAGTTTATCCCAATATGCTGGTACAATAAATGTTATCTCATTGCCAAACTTATCCTTACTGTAATTACAGTATCTTGTGCTCTGCTCAGTAACACTGAAATGACGATGGCGGTTTATTTCACGTGATACTCCTATGTCAGTAAGTACTTTCATAGTATATCTTTTCTTTTGTCCTTCAGGTACTGTGTAATCAAGGAAGTCTGACAATACTTTCTCCATTATTACCCTGTAGTTAGTAGTAACATGGATAATGTTACCATCATCATTATAGTATGTGTAAGGATTATCCTTAAGTGCATAGTTTGCAAGAGCATATTTATTTATACCCTTTGTGGGTAGTTCCATATACACAGTACCATGCTCAAGGACACTCATATGACCCATCTTTGACAACCTTGTCACAAATGCTCTGGTACTGTCTCTATTATTTGAGACATCGCTTTTGTAACATACTTTTCCACATGTTTCTATGTGCCTTAGCATATCGTCATACGATGGGCCTTGAATCAATAATTCTGCCTTTTGTTTTAATAGTTTCATATAACGTGATTAATTTAATAAAAATAAAAAATCTGTCATTCATCAAGTATTACTTCTAACTCATCCACTTCCCAGCCCCGCAGTGATTTAAGCTGATTATTGATAAGGTCAACTTTTGACTTATTTCCCTCATACTTTTTTAAATCTTCCATAAGATATGTCTCAAGTAATGTAAGCAAGTCAGGTATAGTCCATTCACATTCCTGATAATCCTTATTGAAGTCACAGTCTGTGTAATCATACTCAGTACCTCCATAAGTATATACTTCACCATCCTCAGTTTCAGTGTCCTGCCACTGTTCTGCTGTATAGTCAACAGTTTCTATTGTAGTACCTTTACTGAGTGTCATACTTACAAGCACATCTACTTTTTTTGGCTTATTGCCATCAGGTTGGTTCCAAGGTGCATTCTTGTCATACTCTGCTCCTGGTGGATAATAACCACTTTCAAATGCCATATCTTCTTTTGTTTATAGTTTCATTATGATATTTAACTCTCTGCTCAAAGCCTTGTATCACATTACTCAAAGTCTTATGCCCATAATCAGGTTCAAGCTGCTTGAGTACACTTAGATAATGTAAAATTTTTTGAAGTTCCTGTTCATCCATATGAATTCACTTATCAATATCAAAGTCACTGCCTTTAAATGACTTGGAAGTTTTCCTATTATTAATGATATTACAGCTTGAAGCTACCTTAGAATGTAACTTATTCTTTTTTAGCATATTTAACAACTCAGGTCTTTCAGCTATGACATCAAGAGCCTTTACTGTAATGACAGTAGCACATATTATAAGCACACTTATTATAATAACAACGTACATCATTTTACTTTATTACGTAGTTCAACAATTTCCCTCACACAACCATAAGGGATGTTATATCTCTCAAGAATCCTCAACATATCTGAGGCTGCCTTATGATAACCTGCCTTAAACTTGCAGTCAGCCATTATCTTCAGCTCTTTTTCTAATTGTTTATCCATTAATAAGTTTTTTAATTTCCTTACTTACTTCATCACAATACTTTTTAGTAAGTTCAATCCAGTTAATATGGTCAAACTTATTTAAAGCATAAATAAGAAGAGGGTTATGGATGACTGCTATAATCTGAGTATTCTCTTTATGATAAGAGAGAATACCTTTTATTTGTGCCAGATTCTCAAGTGATAGATTCCTATCAGGCTCATCCATAAGAATTGTTATCTCCTTTGGACATTTAACTCTATGTGCTTTAACATACTCAACATAGTCTGGATATACTTCACTGAATTGATTATAATCATATGTGAGTTTTGCATCTTCACCAAACATAAGCTCAAAAAGATAATTCAACGAGTTCAGTACTCCCTGTCCTGTTGAAGAATTATAATTTGTGAATGTCTCACCAAAGGTTTTAAAATCCTTCAGTGCAGAGTCTCCTTGTTTCTCATGAGGGTGAGAAAACCTGAATGTATTAAGTATATAATCAGCATATACATCAACACCATCATGGAATTTCCCTTGTGCATATCTGAAAAGCCTATTGACATTACAATTAAACTCTCCTCTTCCACATTCATTGTAGTCTACCATCAAGTATATCTTTAAAAGATTCATTAAGGTAGTCTTACCACAACCATTCTCACCTACAATAATGTTGACACCTGGTTTGAAGTCAACTTCAAAACCATTTTCAAACACATCTGGCAGGTATGATAATGGTGTATTAGTATTATCAGTTATTTTTAATTTTGTTATCATACTATAATTCTGATTCAGTTAAGTACATAACTTGGAGCTGCTGAATATAGGTTTCAAGACGTTTTTGTTTTAAATATACTTTATCTTCGTATCTCATAAAGCATCAAATTCCTCTTTAAATTGTTGTCTTTTATTCCATATGAAATTAAGCAGCTCATCATGTATACCTATTTCTTTTGATGTCAGGTCTAAATTAGAGGTGAAATATAATTCACCCACACTGTTTGATTTTATCAGTTTGTCTATGGCTTGAATATAGCCATCAAGCTCTTTAGCTCTATTGAATATTTCCCTTGTCATAATCATTTATTTTAAAACTAATATTGTCATTTGTCATGGTCTTTGATGTGTACCTTCATTATCATCTTGCTTACATTTATTATAACCATCTTCAAATCCTTTAACATAAAGCCGGTAATCATGAGCTGAATAAAAATTAGTCTCTTTTATGCCTTTGTTTTTATTCTCTTTTATAAGTTTTTTCAGCTCTTCCTGGTCTCTCATCCAAGATATAAAGCCACCAAGGCCAAGATCATCTTCTTCCCATTCTGTGTTCATTCTTCTGTATTTCTTTTTATATATCCTTCAATATCCTTGTCAAAATAGTATTTAACAGGGTCAAACATTTTGCCTACAATTAAGTCATCACCAATTTTATCTGCTAATTCCAGCAGTTCCTCCAATGAGTTAATTTCTTTGATCCAAAGTTCACTTGAAGTGTATTGTGGAGCTTTGTGGAGTACTGCTCCTTCCACAGGGATATTATCATAAATTGCAAATTTCATTTTAAATCCTCCTTTATTTTAAAACCAACATTATCATTTGCCATAGCAAATAATGATATACTTAAATCTCTTTCATAACCTTTAAGCAGATGTAACACAGTACTGTGATGCCTGTTTATTATCCTGCCTATGTTATTGATGGACATACCTTTTTCTCTGGCATAATGACAGAATAACTCTCTTGCCATAGTAAGCCACTCATTCCTACTTCTTCCTTTCAATTCTTTAGATGTAGTCTGTGTGACTTGAGCTACTATCTCAAGAATGTCATTTCCTAATTTCTTTATCTGACTGTATTTCATTTGTTCTTCTGTCTTTTTTATCAATGGAAGAGCCTTTTTCAGCCAACTTTCCTCAATGAAGTAAGCACAGCTTCCGTAGATGTCAAGCCCTCTTTCATCATTAATAAGGAATGAGTAATCCTCGAAGTCAGGAATATCCATGAATCTCTGACTTTCAGGCCATTCTACAATTACATATCTATCCATAAAAAATAAAGGCTAAAGTTTAAAAAATAAACCCCCATGCTCTTATCCAGAGCATAGAGGTCCTTTCTAACACCATTATTCAGAAAGCTTACTAAAAAATCTGCATACTTTCTGCCAGAAGGAAAGTTTTACTTCCTTTGGCATGTCTTTTTTAGGGTTCTTTCTGTTTACAGCGTATTTGTTCTTACTTACTATAGCAAAGCATATGTTGTTCACGTCAGATAAGTTACTCTTACTTATATAAGAGTACCATCTTTGTGAGCATGCAGCCTCACTCCTTCCTATCTTGGAGGATACCAGCATGAATGCTTTATGAAGGTTCTCTGGACTTTTCTTGATAGCCTTGAGTATTTCTTTATCCTCAGCTTTAGTCCATCTTTTCACTGATTTATTTTCTGCCATAATTCTTCGATGTTTGTTATTTTGTTTATTAATTCAGGGTTATAATCTTCACACATTTTACTTACTATCTCTTCATCCCTTGTATAGACAAAGTAGGGTATTATAAGTATAGGGTCAGGATGTCTTAAAAGTCTTCCCAGTCTTTGCTTTGTAATGCGCTCAGAACTATTTAAATTAGCATAAACTCCTATTCTACAGCTAGATAGATTAACACCCTCGTCTAGCATGTTTACACATGTGATATGGGATATCTCACCATTGTTAAACATATTCAGATAGTTCTCAGATTCCTTGTTCTTACTGTTAATACAGTATTTCCCAAGTGTCTCAGTCTGTACTATGCTGCTGCAGAATGTCAGAGTTCTCTCATTAGTCAGCTTACTTAGAATATAATACACCATACTTGTCTTCTGTTGTGAAAGCCACTTCAGTCTTTCACCACAATGATGAAGATATAAGTTCTTCATGGCGGGTATGTGTATTTTATTCTTGTACCACAGTATCATGGATGAGAGGTCGTCATAATATTGCTGTTGTGTACATTTTATCTGCACCTCACCTCTGTATCCTTTATACTTCCATTTTTGCTGATATGGTATGCTGATTCTGTTACCCTTTCCTTTATTCCTTATTATAGTATGGTCAACCATTGTGTTGTCCAACTTTAAAGGAAGGAGAAATACCTTAGGGTCAGGCAGGACACTATCCTCGATAGCATCCCTTGTACTTATTATGAAGGTTCTTAGATATGGAAACAATATTCTTATCTCCCTTTTCAAGTTCCTTCCTACTGTAGCTGAAAGCAGTATATTATAGTCTGCTTGGAAGGCACATAATGCCTCCCTGCATCTCTCACTTAAGTGATGACACTCATCATATACTATGGCATTCCATTTGCCTGCTTTCTTTGGGAATGACACATATGTCACAAAGGTAATCCTTGATAACATGTCATCAAATCCCCATTTATCCAGCTCATTCTTCCAGTTGTCAATCAGCACAAGTCTTGGTACCACTATAAGAATACTTCCTTTGGTCCTTTTATTAAGGAACTCAAGTGCAATCTTAGTTTTACCTGCACCTGTAGCCAATTCAAGTAGAATGTTCTTGTCACCACAACTAAGTACAGTTTCTCTGACAGTATCTCTCTTAATCATCGAAGACGTGATAAGATACTATTGTACCATTCAAAGATTCAGCCACCTGTTGCAGGTGCCACACTAATTTGTCATTCTTCTTCATGTTCTTCCATGCAATTGGACCATCCTTGAAGTCAAATGGCTTAGTGTTTGAGATGAAAGCCCTGTAAGTATCAGAGCTCATGTTGATAACCTGTTGTGCAGGCTTACATTTCCTCACTCTTATCTTGACTTTTTCAAGTCTTCTTGATGTAGGATTATAAACTTCCACAACTTCCTCTCTTGAGTTTACTGGAGACTCCTCTCCGCTCACTGGAACTCTTCCTTGAAGAGCAACAGTAAGACTTAACTTAATGTCATTCATATATGTTGATAAATACCTTAATGGTCAAAAAAATAAAGCACACTATCTTCACAGACAATGTGCTTTTCCTAATCTATTATGAAAACTTTTAGCGAAAATCATTCGTGGGCCTTGCAGGGCTTGAACCTGCGACCTTCAGATTCCTGCCACTCTATGTTACCATAGCCAAACAAATGTAGACTGTTACTTTTGACTGCTTATGCTTTTACATGGCTCCTTTCAAAAGATGTCTTTCAGTAATGTTTGTTGTGGTCTGGACTGTATCAGTACCATATTGAAATTCTTGCAAGTAATAAAGAATCATGAATGACACTGGTTTTAATAAGGTTTTCCGTACCTTGATTCTTTACAATTTCAACTTAGGTATCTCCCGTTCAGCCTTTACACGATTATAAGGAATAATGTCAGGTATTGAACAATTCCTTCCCACAGATTATTCAATATATTATCTGATTCCTTATTTTCGCTCGGTATAATCCAGAGGACATTATTGATTAGTCCTGTGCACCATTCTATGCCATTTATAGATTTGGACTTCTACCGAATTTAGGAGATTCTACATAGGGATTTCTCGCCTATGCACACAATTTTTCATATGAGTCTGCTGCTCTAACCAACTGAGCTAAAGGCCCTTAAGTATACCTATCTTCACAGACTGGCATACTGAAAAAATGAACAATTCATTAACCTTAAATAACCAATAAAATAACACTTTATCAAGTTCTACAGATGGGACTCGAACCCTATTTCTTCTTATGGATGTTTTACCTTATAAACTACTGTAGAATGTACTCAGCTTACCTTCACAGGCTTGCTGAGTGAGAAATTGTTTAACCTTAAAACTTGTACTTATGAAAACAAAATTTGAAGAGCAGTCCCACGTGGAATCGAACCACGACCAACAGAACCAAAATCTGTTGTACTACCATTATACCATGGGACTGGGTACTTAGCTGCTTTCACAAGTAGCTAAGTAAAATCCAATAACACACTAATTACGTAAAATTGACATACACTTATGTCTTGTTACTAATCTTTTATCAAACCTTAAAAAAACACCTAAGTACTCCCACCAAGAATCGAACTTGGGTCTACAGTTTAGAAGACTGTAGCTCTATCCACTGAGCTATGGGAGCAATTCCTACTTTATCTTCACAGACCAAGCAGGAGTAAGGTATTAACCTTTGATCATTTCAAATTCCGCGGTACTCAGAATGGGACTCGAACCCACACATCCTTCACAGGATAACAGATTTTAAGTCTGTAGCGTCTACCTATTCCGCCATCTGAGCATTTTATATTGCAAAGTTAATAAAAAAATTTGAAAGAAGGGGTGTCTGCAGATCTTTTTTTCATGTTTCTACAAATTTTTTTTATACAGACACCCCTTTGATTCATAAGATAGACAATTGGTTAAAAAATAAATTAATTAAAAATGACAAGCTATGTAGGACAGAAGAACACTATAATCAAGAATAATAACTATAGCGAAAACCAGCACTGCAAACAAAAGCAAGAGCAAAGACATTTAAGTTTAAATGTTTTGCAGTGCTGTCAAGTTTTGGATTATAATTCATGCTTATAAATTATTAATAGTCCTCCTGTCCTACATACTCACCTTGGTTTCAGCCCAATGGCCTCAGTCCTTGGTTACTTGCCAAGTGCAGATATTTCCTGATATATGTCTTGCAGGTCATTTGGAATGACAATCTTCAAGGATGAAATCCTCTGAGATTCCTCACCCTTCCATTTAACCAGCTTGGCAGTTATCTCGGACATCTCTGCATTATACTTTCTGAGAGCTTCCTCATAGACAGCCCTCTTTTGTATGGTATCATCAGTGATAGCTTTCTCCATCTTGTATTTGATGGAATTAAGTTCAGCCTGATACTCCCTGTGTTTGGCTTGGAGTGCAAAGAACTTCTCTTCCACATCCATGACAGAGATGGAGGAAGAGTAAGAGTAAATGATTGAATCCCTGCCACTGCCACTTACTTTATGTCTGTGTTTAAGTGCAGTGTTAAGTTCTTTTCTCTTTTCTGCAAATCTGCCATCAGGATGTATGTACTTGCCTATGGTAGAGCACATTGTCTCAAGGAAGTAATATCTGTTTCTCTCCTTGACATTCAGAGTGGAAAGATACTTATCCTCAGTCATAGGAATCTCTATTAGAGGCTTTTCAGGTATCTCATTACAGACCTGTGTGTAATCTGTATTGTCAACCTCTCTGAGTAACCTTTCCCTTGCCTTGATAGCCTCCCTTAGCCATGCTATAAGGGATTTAGCTTTGGCAATCTTATTAAGGTTTTCCTCAATTGAGGAAAGGAAGTTGTTATCCACGCCTTCTTGTATTGAGCTTACTTCAGATGAACCTATAAGACCTACCTCAATGTTGACAAACTCAACAGAATTGAGCTCTTCTTCAAGGAGCCTTACATGCTCTTTCGCCATATTGGCTATGTGGTTAGCACTTGTGGATGTAAGTCCACTTTCACCAAAGAAAATCTTGTCTTTTTCCATGTTATTTAATGTTAAGAGTTAGTTCTATTGGACTATTCTCAAATGTAATTTCAGGATATAAAGTATCTTCTAAAGGCATACAATCATATGGTCCTTCTGGATCTATGAAAACCTCAGGTGCTCCTTCTTCAGATATCCATTCAGATTTATTCTCATGCAGTATTGGTTTAGCACTAAAAAGTGTTAGTAAGCCATTTTTATCTCTTGCTACATACATCATTCGTGTGGTGTTATTAATATTGTGAAATACTTGAATGAGCATCCTTCAGGAAGTGTAGTGGCACCTTCAGGCAGTCTGCCTCCTTGCAGTTGGGCAACAACAATCATGTCACCATATTTAAGTGACACATTGCATCTGTTATACTGTACTCCTAATACTCTTGCAGTATCAGGATGTCCTACAGCACTTGGATACTCATTCTTTACTGAATTGAAATCACTCTCAGATATCTCATCTACTACTACGTTGTAGTGTTTCTCATCTACCATTTGTATTGAGAATGCATTACATATGTATTTAATCATATTTATTTGAAATTAAATGCCCCCATGTCAAAGTGGGTAATCTTCTTTTATCCTCTGAATAGGGTTAATTATATACTTTAACAAAGGGGCATAAGTTATTGACTTATTTTTGATTGTACGTGGAATAGTATTAGTTCTATAATAGACATTGGAATTAATAGTTCCCAACATATGTTGACTATTGGCTCAATGCATATTAAGAACAACAAAATATATGTTATATGTATATAGGTGAATACTTTTTTCATAATAAAAAGAGTGCCCCGAAGGGCACTCATAGTTATTCGGACATATAGTCTTTTCACTTCCAGTATATTATAGAGGTACTTCGCTGTATTATATTACTTTATCAGACTGAATGAAGTCCTAATTGAATGCCGAATCTCTACAGATTCTTTGGTCTTATATCTCATACTTCCGGAGACAATCTTTACTGTTTCATATCACTTTAGCATTCGACTCTACCTATATACCTAATATCTTTCTTACTTCAATGTATGAGACTTGCTCAGAGTCACATATGTTCTTAATGTCTTTTAAGGTCTTGTTACCCTCAAGAATGTTGCAGATACTATTCTCAGACATGTGAGTAATGACCATTAGAAGAGTTGCAGATTTGTGGCGCCATTCCCTTAGATATGGGTCACGATTGATGAAAAGTGTTAATTTTGGTGACATATTCCCTCGAATTTATGTAAATTTTTGCTTTATTTTAGCAAAAAATTTGTATTTTAGAAGGTAAAATAAAAAATAATAAGTTAAAAGGAGGTTTAAAGATGCAGTAAAAACAGTTATAAAATAACAATTTTATGATTAAGGAACCAGTACCTTCGTGACCTCTAAAAAGGAAGTGTGGGGATTGAACCCCACAACTTCTTGATAATCAGACAGATAACCTGTGGATAACTTAGATAGTTTCCTTGGTTTCTGTAATACGATAGATATCATCATTACCTGGCTTAGAGAGCACAGTGACAAAGCACTTGGACTTCTCAATAGTATCACCTGCCTTCAGAGCAGACTTAGTACTCAGAGGCTGCCAGGTTCTTGCAGACCCATGGTTGAAAGTCATGCAGACTCTCAGACCATAGCCTCTGTCACTTTCCTCAACTGTAAGCTTGTCATCGAGGACAGCATACATGTTAGCAGGCATAGCCTGTGCAAGTTCAACACAATCAGTTGGAGTCCAACCTCCATAAACTCTACCATTAGCAAGAATGTTAAGCATAATGTAAAAATGTTTTAAGATGAAAAAATGTGAATTAACTCAAGGTAATAGAAATAACTATTTATTACCTATACCTAAATGAAGTGTGGGTAGCATGGGAAATGAGAGAATAAAAAATAAAAAATAAGATTATGAATACTATATAATATATATAATGTGTAACCAGTAGCTCTGTGTACAGAGAAAAAATAAAAATAAAAATAAAGAGTATTTAATCAGGATAAACCTGTAACTGCGTGATTAGAGAAAAAATAAAGAGAAGAAGGGATAAACCCTTCTTCCCTTAAAGAACTATTGAGTGACTAAAGCATCATCATTAACGAGTATATAATACTTATACTCATTACTGTCAGGCCTCTTCCACTCAGTAATAAGGCATTTCTTTACATCAAAGAGTTGCCCAGGTACAAGAGTGGATCTCTTATCCAAGGATTTTATCATGAAACTAGTGCTTCTGCCAAACTTAGAATAAAGTTTAGCACTAGGACCATAGTTTCCTTGGAAAATCAAAGCAGGTTTATCCATGTTGATAAACTCAGGAAAATCAGTGTCTTCAGGTCTGAGAACTCTAGTACACTCAGAATCTGAACCATAGAGCTTTTGCCCTGCAAGAATATTAACAATACCCATAATTAATAAGTTTTAAATGTTAAACAATAATTTTTTTATTAAAATATTTGGTAGATTAAAATATTTTACTTAACTTTGCAGCTGTAAGATAGTAAGCCCAACTTGCTATATTCACCCTAGAGGGCCTCAACAGGTAGTTATAGGGTTAGACGTGGGGTTGTAATTACAAATAGTAATAGAGTTTTCTCCCACACTTACAAATTGGTTAACATATAAGCTGTTTCCTACACCAAGGTTGGGTGAAATAAAAGGTAGAGGTAAAGTAGGGTTCGATTTACCAGTAATGGGTTTCCGCGGCAGCGAAGTTGTTAATTGAAGAGGGCAATCAACAAGAGATTCAGCCTGCCTGCAGGAAACCCTTACTATATCTAAACTAAACTAAGAGTTTAAAGTTTATCAAACTCTTTCAAGTCAAAAGTAGAGTAAGACACTTTTCTGAGAGGTTTATAAAACCAAAGACTCAACAGAGTCCAGAAGACCTGAGCTAACAATCTATATTGTATTATCTCAGAATCCTCAACAGGAATTCCAGACAAGCTCATGTCCATCTTACTGATGTAGTCAGATTCATACTGCTTAGCTTTACTCTTAAAGTAAGCATAAGTATCAAGCATATCCCTTTTACCACCATTATCCTTATATTCATCAAAGGATTTGATGCAGATACTCTCCATTATCTTACCTTCATAGAGAGTATTAAGATTAAATAGTTTCATAATTACTTCTTATTTAAGTTCCCTAAGGAAACATGGTTGATTACTTCTAAAGTCATTAGTACTATCAAATAACTCAATCACTCTTTGAGCTCTTTCATAGTTACTGTCACTGTCCCACATATCATATATTGGCTCTACTCTATAAAGATGATTATCATACTTTATTATAGGAGATATAGAGTCTCCAATAATGACTTCAGCTGTTCTTTCTTCCTCATAGGACCATCTCCAACCAAGCCATTTCAGTATATTAACGTATACTTTACTGTTATCATTACCACGAGTAAATGGAGTAGATACACTGTATATGTTATCTTTGAAATTAAGAGCCTTTTTGAAGTCCTCTATAGCATGCGGTATTACCTCAAATATGTGGTAAACGAGCTTACAATCACAGTGTTGATATAGGAGATGCTCAAACTGGGCATCATAAAGTTCTCCTCTCACATACTGTGAGATAATGCTGATAATATCAGCCACCTCTTTCAAGGTGTAAGTAGTTTCATCCTTCATAGAGTGATTCTCAGTCACATTGAAGGGATCAATAAAATCAGATGTATTCATACTTATTTATTTGGATTTATATATTATTCCTCATCCTCAAATGTTATATCTCTTTCACATATAATGTAATCTACAGGAGCATCATTATAGAAGTATTGGGCAAGTTCATAGCATTCTTCTTCCTCTGCGGGAGACAAGTAAGGAGAGTGTTCCCCATAAAATACATCAGCTTTAGCCTGAAGTTCTGTAAACCTGCCTATTTTCTTCTGTAAATCAGCAAGATACTCTTCAGCAGCCTTAACTGCATTATCCTTATGATGGAAGAGTCTTTCATCATCTTCACCACTATAGAACAGTTGGTCATCTGCAGAAGCAGGATAAATCCAATGAATATAATATGCTTTCATTATTCTTCTTCCTCTTTAAAGATTTTATCCCAACAATCAGGACAGAACCCAGAGATAAACCTCTCTCTTACAGCAGGTTCCATATTTGGGAAGATGTGCTGTATATGTTCTCCTGCTTGGAGTAGTGCCACCTGGTGGCCAGTAGCCTCAACTACTGAATACTGTCCACACATAGGACAGTTCTTTGTCTTGATTTTCATAATTACTTAGTTTTAATAGTTCTATACTCGTTCTTCAGCTTACCTTTAAGCTGTTCTTTGTCTCCTATGGTCTTAATAAAGAACCATTTGGACCAGCGGATTTCTCCGCCAGTCCCTACATATTGGTATCTCTTCTGTACTTTTTCCATGTTTAGAATTCAATACTTATATGGTATTCCTCTTCACCATTAACACGCTTAGGTGTACCCCATCTGGTCATAACTTTGTGACCATTGTAGTCATCAAGGTCTACAGTTACTTGGTTAGGAATATCATCAATGAATTCCTCCATACTCCTACCACATCTGGCTTCCTTCCAGATTACTTTGAGCTTCAATTGTTTGACTGAAGTATGGTCAAACTTGATACCACATGCAGCCATGTCCTTCATAGCCTGCAGCATAGCCTCCTTAGAGGCATCTCTTTTCTTTGTTTTCATAATAGATTGTTTTAATAATTAATTAATCATAGTAGTCCATAGGATCCATAGATCCCATGGCCTCAGCATACATATCCTCAAGAGCTGCTCTTCTCTTAAGGTATCTTACAGTGTTAACGAGGTGCTCATCAGACATCTGAGTGATATCTATTTTGTTACCTCCTCTTGTTTCCCAGTACTTGACCTCTTGCAGAAGTCCTCGCCTTTTCATCTCCTTCACAAGGTCTTCAAAAGTTGCCTTGGAAGTAATAGTTACTCTTTCCATAATCTTACTTCTTTATGAATACATATTGCCTTATTTTAGCAGCACTCTTATAACTAATACCTTTATATTCTACAGTATAGAATCCAGGTATCCAGATAGTATGATAATCACTACAAAGATAGGTCTCACATCCCTGTAAAGTTAAAGTGTTTATCACACTTAGAACATGTTCATTTTTACCACCATTCAACTTTATGAAAGTTCTAGGTAAATACTTGTCTTGTTGTCCTTCATTAGTCCAAGAATCAAGTATTACTCCCACAAAGTCAGTAAGGAAGAATGAATCAGGACCTTCACTTACAGCATTAAAATAGTCATGTGTAATAGGGTCAGTCTCTAAGTCAGCAATAAGCTCATCGATAGTTACTGATGGGAATAGTCTTGATTGAATACCTTTCCACCAATTTCTAACAAACAAGTGTGCTGTAGGATCACTTTCACTTAAGGCTTTTCGGCATATCTGATATACCTCAAAGTTAGTCAATCCTGGAGCCCAAAGCTTATACTTACGCTTTTCTCCATTGACATTGATTAATACAGTGTACTTCATAATTACTTAATAATTAATTAGTTAAACAATATTTATTTTCCTCTATATTTGTTATTAGGAATACTAATATTAGTCATACCTTCCCTCATTTCAGCACTAACCTCTTTACCAAGATACTTACGGTATTCTTTACCTGTTTTCTTACTGGTTCTCAGTATGAAGCAACTGCCTCCTGAACTCATATAAACAGGGTACTTCTTACCATCAGGTTCCTGCCAAGTATACTTGGTTTTCTTAGTTTCACCTTTAGACTTTGTAGTCTTGGTACTTATAAAGGTATTACCTTCTCTTCTATAATCCTGAGCATTGATAGTAAGGCTGCATACAAACAGCCCTACTATAACTAATAGCTTTCTCATAATCAATAAGGGTATTCATTAACTCTGATAACTGTATGCCACTCATTAATACTTTTACTTAGATTACCATATGGTCTGCCCTGCATCATATCAGAGAATGCTGTACATATGATGTACTCAGCATAACTCCTAGCCTCCACATTAGTGTTAGTATGGTCATGATAGTCAGGAAAACTGCTCATATATTTAGCAGCATCTTCATTGAACAACTCCATGACATGCCATACAGGAGTGCCAAGTAAGTCTCTGTCCATAGCATACACCATAAGTGCAGCAAGTTCCAGAGTAGTGCCCTTAAGGGCCAGACTATTAGTCTGAGAAGATTTCATTGTAGTCATAATGTAATCTTTTTAAAGGTTAAACAATTATTGATTAGTAAGAATAGAGTCAACACTATTAATGTCTAACTCCCATTCTATAGGAGAGCAATCACTTTTAGCTACTCTGACAACCTTGTCATCTATAGCTTGTTGCAGTAGCTTCTCTAATACATTCCTCTTAATACCAATACTATAATAACATTCATAACTCTCTGGATTATAAGTCCTTAAACCTATATCAAGTTTATTTAAGTCTAAACCAAATATTTCATTAATTACTGAAGGTCTTGAGCTCCAAGTATACTGTTCATTATTATGCATAGGATCTGCATACTCAGTATACCCATAGAGTGCAAGGCCACTAGGGAATAATTTACAGTACAAGAATCCATCCTTTACTTCCTCTTTGTAATATTCATACTCTTCATGAATAAGAGCCTCTACACTTTCTTTGATATCCATGTAGATATTAAGCCAGTTGCACCCATGGTTCACTAGCACTAAATCTTTTACTTCCATACTCATAATTAATTAATTTAAAGGGTTTATAAATACTTTCTCCAAATTTCTTGATAGACTTTTCTTGCTAATTTTTCTAATTTGCTCATAATCAATTTCTTTTATTGTATAATTAGTATACTTAGGTTCTGTACATAGTCTTTTATAAGCATCAAGGTAAGTCCTGTACTTACCAGGTACAGGACTACCAAGAGTGTCAATTATAATATACATTAGTAGTCAACTATTTCATTCCAGTTGACTTTAGGCTCCTCTTCCTTTACTATATAAGGACTTCTACTGATATACCTGTGATTGAGTCTAGATCTCCACAACTCAGCTTCTTCCTTAGTTTCAAAGGAATTCTCGTGTTCTTCGACTACCTCTCCAAGCCAATTCTGATCACAGACTTTCTTAGGTCTGTAGTAGTCATCTTTGTCATAAATGTAATACATAAGCTTTTGTTTTAAAGGTTATTATATGCAGCCTCCCTTAATGCAATACCTTCAACAGCAGTCTTTCCCATGACTTCCATCTCTGTTATTGCATCTTGTTCAGCAATCCATTCATCACTTGGAGTTATCTCTTCAAGATGCTCCTTGATAATAGATTCCTCCTCTTCATATTCCTCATCCCAGTCAGGACTGGTAATCCAGTCAGGCTCATCATACCATTCAGGAGTCTCACATCCCTTGAGTTCAGCCCTTCTTTCAGCTTCAGCAATACCTATTTCCTGCAGTAAATCAGTGAGTTGCCACACTATAGCATCATCACTGAATTGTATGGTCATAGGATCTAGACCAAGAGCATCCATCCTCTCATTCCATGCTTTCCTTATCTCTGCTTCCTCAGGAATAAGTTTATAGATAGGAGTATGTGCCCAACTGCTGATCTTTAACTCAAGAGGATTCCTAACAAAAGTCTCCATTTCCTCGCATGCTGCACATAAGTCCTCAATATGTTCCATGATGTCCTCAGGATAGTCATATTTATCTGACTGGAACATACCAATAACTTCTTCCACATGCTTAATAGTAGCTGGTAAATCAGCCACTTTAGACAGGTCATGTTCAGTGAAATACTCCCTAAGGAATTGGGTACTCTTCTTGAGTGCCTTATCCAGGAAGTTACCAGTGCCCTCCATTGGGGCCAGACTTTTAGTCTGAGAATTGTCCATTGTTTTCATAATGATACAATTTTTAAGGGTTAAACAACTTTATACTATGTATCCAAGCAACCACTGTCATAACCTAGATCATAAATCTCTCGCACTTCTATAGGCCAAGGACTTCCCACAAGTTTGTTTATCTCATTGTACATAGCAAGTATCCACTCACTAGTTACAGAAGCACCATCAAGATAAGCTTCATAATAACCAAGTTCTTCAGCAAGTCCTTCAGCAAGCATCAAGCGATCATATGGATCCTCAGGTTCTGAGTAAAAGTACTCATCTTCATACTCAATTACATCAGGTTCATTGAGAGCATCCTCATCATGAAGATGCTCCCAAATCTTAGTTCTATTTCTTTTCATATTAAAACTCCTTATCTACAAAGTTGTCAATAAGGTCATAATCGGTATAGTGTTATCTTTGTTACTCTACCATATTTATCTATGGCATTACATATATCATTATATTCTTCTTTATTGGAAGCAAAGTCTTCTACTATAGAATCAACCTCATGCCACATGGAACCTTCACTAAAGTCAAGGACTTTTATTTCTCCAGTAGCAAGATCTTCTTGAGTTCTACAATAGCAGTAAGTTCCATTATCATTGGCAATTACGTCCAATGTTTCCTTAAAATCTCCCATATTAGAACTCCTTGTCAACGTAGTTATCAATGAGGTCATACTTATGTATGATATCCTCAATATCTTCTTTAGTAGGATAAGCTTTATCTACAGCCTTCTCCAAATCCTCCATTGAATGGATGGAAGCATCAATAAAGCCAATCTCTACACCAAAGAACCAGAAGAGAACATCCTCACTTACATTGGCTTTGGTGTAAGTCCTCTTAGTAGAGGTAGTGCCCATTTCCAGGCCAGCATCATGTGCTGAATTTTCAATTCTTGTCTTCATAATAAATTATTTAATTGTTACACTCAAGAATGCAGATATTACGATCCATTAAGCACTCCATCTGAGCAACATCAAGTTCTACTTTATAATTAGATGGAAGTGCTTTTACAGAGTACTCATCTGACCATTGATAATTATTGAAATACCTACGTAGGAAGATTATAGCTCTGCCAAAAGCCTCTCCTCCATATTCCGCTTTTACTAGTAATACCCAAGTGCAATGATGTACACTTGAGCAAAGAGTTACTCTAAACATAATTCTTAATTTTTATAGATTTCCCAGTAGCCTTCTTCATGCCATACTTTAGTAAAGCCAAGAAGTTCAGCTACCACATCAAAGTAACTGCTGTCTTGCACCCAATCATATGTATCAGAAGCCCAAGTTAAGAAGGCAATCATATCCCCCACATCAGGTTTTTCTATACGTGTATAAGGTGAATTCTCAATACATCCACTATCCCAAGTCTCCTTATATAGATTACGTAGATACATTGTAGTATCCACAGATTCTACAGTAGGAGCAGCCTTGGTACCAATGGAATCCTCAGCAAAGTCATCAGCACATGAAGTGCTTAATAAGGCTGTTAATGCCAGCCCTATCAATAGATACTTCTTCATAATACTTCCTCTTTAATTAGCATCCAGCTAGGAGATTCTCCTTCAAAATCATAGGAGTCTACTGCATACTTGGCTTCTTCAACAGAAGGTATTTCTATTCCATCTAAAGAATACCAAATGAATGTTCTTTCTGGAATACGTGCAGATGATTCTTCTCTATAGAATGAAGGAAGAGTCAGTGTTTGAATAGTACAACAATTAAATATCCTACGTAGGTATTTAAGGGCACTTTCCTTAGAAGAGAAAGCACCTTCATATACAGAGTATTCATCAGACTCTGTATGATACCCTAATAAGATATATACTTCCATATTACTTCTCCTGCCAGTTCTTGAGAATATCTATGACAACCTCAGCCCTACGGGGATTAATGCCATAGTAATCACAGTACGTCCTCACAAGCATTGGGGATGGATTAGACTGCAGGAAATACAGTATATGTGCTGCAGCAAACCCCTTATTCTTGAGAAGTCTGGCTACTTTATGCCTGAACTCTTTGTCATAAGCAGAAGAGTCACAGACATAGGCAGTCAGAAGTTCCTCAACAGTAGGAGTCTTCTCCTCCCTTACCCTTTTGCCTCTTGGCTGAGGCTCATGACTTTTAACTACCTTGATGGTAGTAGTGCCCATTAATGGGCCAGCATTAAATGCTGAAATTTCAATCCTTGTTTTCATAATAGTTATGATTTGTTTTTCCACACTTACTATAGGTGGTGGAAAACTACCTATTTAAAGTTCAGATAATTGGTGGTAAATCTTTTACCATCGTAGTTCCACCACCAGAATCCTTCTTCAAGACCTCCCCACACTTCATAGACACTGCTATAGTCTCCTATGGCAGGATCCCATTTAATGTGATAAGCACCTCTATGGAGTTCTACTTTACCTACATAAGTAAGTAGTTCATAGATATGCTTTAGTACATTCTTAATAGGAGAAGCACTTATCCTACTCCTTACTGGGCATGGCATAAAATAATCATACTCCTCTAGCGGATGCATATGAGGCCATACTCTATGTGTTATAGGGTTAAGGTATGCACTACTATAAGGCACCCCGTTAAACCCTATCAAGCTTGGTATATCACCACAAGCCCATCTACTTTTCTTGAGAGCTATAAGAGTGACACCTTTCTTCTTTAACTGTTTTACAATATTGAAGCTTTTCAACTCAGCTTCAAAGTGGTCTTCAGCCTCATACTGCTCATCATAAGTGTGCTTGTAGCCCTCACAGTCAGTAACCTCATAGACATAAGAGGTCACTACTTTCTTTTTGATTGTAGGTTTCATATCTACCTTATCTTAATAACATCTTACCCAATTACCAAGACTATCAATATGAATTGTGAAATCATACACTAATGGACAAGTCCAATAGGTAAGAGTTTCCCAGTCATAACCAAAGTCTTTGGCAGCTTCTACCACATGAGTACAGCCACAATCTGCTGCATTCCTGATGATGTCAGACATTCTGTCCCTCTGTAATGATATGAGGTCACTATGTCTCCATTCATCATCAAATGCCTCAGAGCACTTTATCTCAAGTTCAGCTCCCTTAAGCTTGTAGTATTCACTCTTACTTAAGGTAACTTCTTGAGTACTAGTGCAATGCTGTACTACAAGAGTACCTGCAACACCAAGAATGAATCCCAGTGTTGCAGTTTTGATGTTAATTTTCATGCCTCTATCTTCACAATAGCTGAAGAGTTATCAGCATATTCTACCTTATACTCTTTGTAATATTTAGTAGAATGCACTGTAGGTCTCCAACCATCGTTACCTCTGAGTGCTATACACTCCTCATACTCGGAGATTAACTCTGCTTTGAGGGCTTCATATATTTTAGACTTTCCCTCAAGAGTCCTTTTCTCTTCATATTCAGGATAGTATACAAGAGGAGTGGAGGTATACTTCTCAAGAACCCAAGCAGGTCCTTTAACATTTTCCTCCACTATTGGAATTATCTCTTTGTTGTAAAGTGTATTTACAACTTTTAGATGTTCCTGTCTATCTCTAATGGACTTTGCATTTTCGGGAAATCCAAAAGTAATTTTGAATTGCTTGCAGATATCCTCAATAGAATTTAACTCAGCAAAGTGCACACGCTGTTTAGTTAAATTCTCGCATTTAAAACAGTCCCTTAAGGTATGAACAGAAACTTCATTCACAATATCCTCTGGGAACAAGGCTTTAGGGTAAAATGTACATTCATCTATTCCCACTATATTTAGATACCAGTTTTCTATCTTAACATTATCTAGTACCCAATTCAAGGAATCTGATGGAATTTCTTTTCCCCTTACCACAATAAAGCCGTTGTTCTGCTCTATTTTATGGACCTCAACAATATTGTGGTTCTTTTCAACCGCTTTCCATACCCATGAGGGAAGTCTATGGTAATTGTAATTACCGAAGACCTCACTCTCATTGGTACCATCGTAGTATACCATACTTATTACTACTTTTTAGTGTTAAGATATGCTACTAGAGCAGCCCAGCTATCATAGAGAGCGTTGTGAATGTTTCCTTTATAAGGAACTTTAATACTGTGTTTCTTATTGTAGTTATCCACACTTGTCCCTATCTCAGGTATGGCTGAAATGTCAATAAGTGGGAATGGAGCATCCCAATCACCGATGAACCCATAGTTATGGGCATCAATGAACAGGCGAGCCTCCACTGGAAGTCCCACATGCACAATGACATCTGCATCCTCTTTATGAGCTTTATACCACTCCATAAAGTCCTTTAGAAGAAGGTAATAAGAGCGATACATCACTCCGTCCACATAGGGTAGGACATTATCCTTAACCCATGGATTAATTTCACATTCTATAGGGCATTGTCCATTGAATGTGATAACAGTACCATGGTCATAGAGTACTGCCGCTATTTGGAAAGCAGTGCCCCAAAGACCATTGGTCTCTGCATCCAGGGACAGGACCTTGATGTCCTGAGCAGTGCCCTTTATAGGGCCAGCCTGATTGGCTGAAGTGGTGTTAACCACGTTTAATCCTTTTGTTTTCATAATAGATTATTTAGGATTATCCTCTAGGTTTTAATATAGGTACTAGAGGAATAACAACCCACATATTATAGTTAGCAACCAAGCTGTGGTTATGGCTGCGAGTATTTGTGCCCACAGCTTGTTATTATCCTCAAGCTTACCTGCAACACCTATATAAAGTGCTGTAGCAAATAAGCTGAGGGTAATGATTGCTAATATCATTATCATATTATTAGAAATGATAATCTACAGCAGGAGCATGGTACTCAATCTCATAGCTCCAGTAGAGAGTATTACCTTCATAAGAGCCAATACAAGATGACTCAAGGCAAGCTACTTTCTTCTTTAGAGCCTGGACTGCATATTCAAAGCCCTCCTCTACAGTCACATCCAATATCCAGTTGTTATGGTCAGCTGGAGTGACCTGCAGAGTGTCTTCTTTGAATGAAGCACCATATTCACGGAGGAATTCTTTGAAGAACTCCTCCATGATTTCCTTGTTGTAGTGCATATCTTTAGAATGTTGCTACAAGGCCGTGAAGATGACCTCTACCTACTTCTCTTACAAAGAAGGAGTAGCTGCCTGTAGTACCATCAGGTGCCTGATAGTCTTTATAGCTATACTCCTCTTTGTAGATGGTAGACTCAGCCCACTTGTCAAGCTCAGACCAGAGGTCATCAGCTTCAACATTGTGGAGACAGTCATCATCTCCAACATATGTCCTGGTACCATTCTCCCCACAGAACTCTTTGAGGAGAGTACCATTTACATGGTATGCCTCAATAGTCCATTCTCCATCACCGACGGAGTGGATAGGGCATTCACCAAGGACATCCTTGATGTAAGTACGTGGAACTTTTACAAGCCCCACATACTTTAATCCTTGTAGTCTCATAGTTAGCAGGGAAGCTGGGTTAAGTATTCTCCTACATATTTCTCTTCCAGATACTTAAAGGAGAGTTCTACGAAATTGTAGTCATCATCCTCATCATAGTACCCTTCAGATATTATAACAGGCACTCTTAACCAAGAGCTCACCTCATGGTGAAGAAGTTTCACTTCCATAGGGAGGAATTTCTCATTGAAATACCTTCTTCCAGCCCTGTTGAGCTTAGCAGTAGCCTCTTTATCTGATGTATAAGTAACATTATATAAAGCCTTTCTGCTGTAGACAATGCTATCGAGATTTCTCTCATAAGCATTGTCTATCTCCAGCCAATCTCTGGATTCGGTATTATCATCGGAATCAACCCAATAGTAATGACCTTCAACACAGTCAATTGAGCTATGATTCCAAGGATTGCCTTCCCTGTATCCGTTATAATCTCCTATGCAGAAATAGGAAACAGGTTCATCATGTTCCTCAGGTAGATAAGCAACATCTACCATATCAGAAAACCTGAATCCATACTTCTTGAGAAGATCTGGATTAAATGAAGTTCTAGTCTCAGAGCAGCCATCTGCATAAGCATACAGCTCAACTCCAAAGAGAAGAACTTTCCTGTCCTTATTATTAGACATAATCTTAATCCTAGATTGTCAGTTCAATGAAACCCCAAAGCCCTAAGGCTAAGGGGTTTCTCGCAAAGACAGAGGAATTAGCAGAGACCTGCCTTCTTCAAAGCATCTGCCATGGATATAGATGCCTCTTGATTCTTAATAAATCTCTTACGAGCTTTAAGAACCATGCTCTCAAGAGCACAGGCATCAAGGTCTGTCTCCAAGGCACCATAATGAATGCCATATAGGACAGCCTCTTCTTTTAAGGCTTCCCTCTTAGTCTTGTTGTAGTGCTTTTTGCAAGCAACTACCTCAAGACCTTCGAGAATTTCCTCCCGCCAAAGGGATTTAGCCCTGTTTTTGAGGTGCTTTGCAGCACCTGCCAAAGAACGGGACACGAATCCATGTGTTCTCTTAGAGGCATACTCCAAACCTCTTACGATAGTCTGAACATCCTCTAAGAACTTGTCCCTGAGGCCAAACAGTCCATTGGCAGGAACTACTATACCTTGGAGAAGGTAGTTGTAGTTGCCAAGGTTTTCAACCTCAGATTTGTAATGTTCAATCGCAGGCTCCAGAGCCCTTTCAATGTCCTCATCGAGGACAAAGAAATGCTCATCCTTCAAGCACTCCCACTTGAAGTTTATTTGAGCCTTGCGATCCTCCCTTGCTTTCTGGAAGAGGTAGTCCAAGAAAGCCTTATTACCCTTGCGGATAACAGCCTTCTTAGCCTTATTCTCTTCCCAGAGGCTCTCGGCCACATTAAGAGCCCAAGCAATATCCTTATAGGACATCTTGTTGAAGGACTCTTCGCCTTCAAGACATCCTACAGGAGCTGCATAGTGCTTGCCTGTAGCCTTAACCTCAGCAGAGGTTGACTGTCCCTTCTGGGACCCATCCTTCTTAGCTGCCGCTGCAGCTTTGGATGTAGTAGAGGTAGGCTGGTTTGCAGCCTCCTCAAAGAGATTGATAAATGTAAACATATTCATTTTTTATTTACAGTTATCGGGACCCCTGTCATTCCCTAGACAACGATTGTATGAGGGGCCATGCTTCCTCGTTGTCTATTACTATTTTATCCCCATATTTTGGAATTTAATTGGTTTTAGGGATGAGCATAGTTACTCTTTGTACCTTAAGGTGGAATTGAACACTCACAAGTGAGTAGGAACAGGGTTAGTTCCTCACCTTTATGCAAACCTGCTAAGGTTCCCTTGGGCTGCCAAGACTATCGCTATATAAAAGGACTCACCTTCACCCAGTGCATGCTGCTACCTATACAACTGTACCCTTATAGAATAGCCAATAGCACACATAGCACTGAATTGACCAGCAATCCAGTTGTATGCGCTGCAGGCATCCATAAGGTCTGTACTTATAGCTTCAAGCTCATGATGTTCAACACCATTATTAATCAAGTAAAACCTGAAGAATAGGTGATCATCATGTAACTTGTGCATCTCCTGTGTTGCCCTTGAGAGGCTGACAGGAGTTGCAAAGCACGCTGAGTATTGATGTTGTTTATATATAATCATAACCAACGTGCTTTTGGCATGCTAGTACAAGGTGTCAACTAACACCTCTGCAACAGTAGGATTATCTATATTGGAATAAATCCCCTGCCACAGAGATATAGTTTTGTCCCTGTCCCTTAAGGCCTTAGAATGATCTCCCTGCCATTCTACATAGCAGAAATCACCTAAGTCCTCTGGAGAAAATTCTCCAAAGACAGCCCCTGCAGACCTTGTACCATCATAGTTTGGTGAGCTTATGATGGTTATCTGCTGAGGCACACCTTGTAGTAGATCAATCATTTCTTTTCTTGTCATTCCACTTTTTTATTTAAAAAGTTCATAACAAAAAACCATATTGAGACTTACACTACCGCTGTAGATGCTCTGAGATGAGGCACTAAGCCTATACTGTAGTCAAGACATGTGACTACCTGCATGACAGACTTTGTCTGCAGTCAGCTGCTTTACGCTTGCAGGTATGCAGCTACCCTGCCTCCCCACCTTTTGACAGTGAGGAGCTCGCACTGGTTATGCCCAAGAGCCTAACATCAATACTCCGAGGAGCATGATGCTAAAGCCCACAAGGAACCAGATGCAATCTGATCCCTTTGCAGGGGCATCCTCACCCTTTGAAGACGAATGCTGAGACAGCATAAGTCCTACAAAGATAAGGACCAATGCGAGAAACATCATTGTTGCACGCATAATTAGAACCCATAAAGAGAATCGAACTCTTTCCTCCTACTGATGTAGGTGTGCGCCTTTACACCACATGGGCAGGTTTGGTCCATTATTTATATAGCCCCATGAACCAAGGGGCTATTGTCGAAGATACCCCACATCTTAAGCTGTCTTAACAACTTTGCTTATAGCATCCCTTTCTCTCAAGATGCAGGGTATTTAATAATTAACGGAAGATGCGATAATCGCCTCTCCTTTTGTTAGAAGGGCGATTCTTTTTTGCACGATGGGAGTATTGCTTCCAATCATATTTTCTTTCTGAATACTCCTTCATACCTATCATAGCCTCCTTCCAGTGGAGGCCATCAAGATAGGCATACTCCTCCACTTCCAACTTAGGAAGAGTTTTCTTCCCCTTATTGGAGTGTTTGAGCTGCTTTCCTTTGCAGAGAATTATCTTCATTTTTGGAGTGAGGTCCATTCTCTTAAAGAACCCATCTCTGTAAAATAATTCCCATTCTACGCAATTCTTGTATCCTACAATCGCAAGCAATGTCTTGAATGTTGCCATAGAAATCTCTCTACCTAAAATACTCTTGGCAGGCCCTACTACTTTAACATTACCCTCATCCGCAATACACCAGCTGCATTTCATAGGCACAATGCAGCTGATAGTTATTACTTGTTTAACAAGGATTGCTAAGAATTGCATCCATTGGCTCTCCTCACGCTGTTTCTTTGTCTTTTTCATAAAACAAAACTTTTTAAGTTAAATAATAAAATCAGAATCTCTCAGTAGTTTCTTGCAGATTCGAACTGCAACTTCTACTGTACATCGTAGTGTGCTAACCATTACACTAAGAAACTGAGATTGTTATACCACCATACTATTGTATGATACCCAATGTACTGGGCTTTTACTGGACTTGGAACCAGCATTGCATTACTGCAATGGTGCATTACACCACAGGGAATAGTGTGTATAAACACACATCCTGCACACTCTACCAATAAATGGTTGTGTACACATTGTCATAGACAATGCATGCTCCTGTGGTGTCCTCTGCATTTTAGCAATCTACTCCTAAGAAGGAGCAAACTGATGCAGTTCGATCCTTCCATGTAGAAGAGTCAAACAACTTACCGAGAGTTAGATCTCGGGCCCTCTCAAAGTGCCTTCTTCTAAAGACACTCGAGTTAGCCACATATCGTCCTCTGCCATCCCTACACAAAGAGGGATTTCTATTTATTAAGATCCCTCCTCCTATTGTGGGACAAATCTCTATCATCCCAAATGCGGGATGTTCAACTACAACAGTGTACTTACCTTTAAAGAAACCGTCTTTCGCATACTCCTTGGATATGCGGTCTCTTTTCACTTTAAAGACCTGCTCTATCTCTCGGTAACAACTTACAGCTGCCTTTTTCGGCATCCAAATACCGAAGAAAGCTAATACCTCGGCAATTGTTACATCTGCCATATTACTTACCTTAAACATAGTTGTTTTCATAATCTAAATGTTTTAAGAATTAAACAATTAACACACAACATTGTACTCATCACACTGTTGTTGTGTTGAAGAACTCTCTTTGACTTGTGGTCTTGAGAGTTGTTGGTCTGGTTGCTGACAATGATGTCAACTCATTTGTTTTGTGCATTGCTGCACATGTGTTTGGCAGGAGCTGGGCTGCTTGGCTTGGAGCCCTTGCTCTACTGCCAGTGAGGTCCTGGTCTTTGATGTTATCTCAGACCAGGAGCCTTGGGTACCTGTCACTGTCTGAATTTCTTCAAGCTGTGACTTGATGGTACTGATTTTGGGTATCAGTACCATCTTAAGGCACATGGGGGGTACCCTCCCCATCGTGTCTGTACCCCTGGGGGGTGGAGTATATAAGACCCCGCTCTTGATAATATATTAAAAATTAAAAATTTATTTTTAAGACCCCATTTTTAATAACACAAAAAATTTATTACAAAAAATTTTAAAAAATAATTTTATTAGCATTAATAAATGATTTATTGCTTTGCATATTAATATTATTGTTATTATCTTTGCATCATAATTTATTTATTATGTGGAAAGACTTGACATTAAGACAAAGAGCTTAGCTTATATAGATGGGTGTGAGAGCTGGTATAGGCAGTGCCAATACTATAAGAAAGCTGTATGATTAGCAAAATACTTTTTCTACTGGCGGTGTAAAGCCTAAGATATAGGTATCAGGTACTTTTGCTGATTCAGAGACCGGTGATTACAGGCATCCTATAGAAGCAGCAAGACAAAAACTGTTTCCTTATTATAAGGACTATGTGGCCTCATTAAATAAAAGTGGGGACCCACTTGATGATGCTGCATTGTATTATAACTTCCACCAGATGATGCTTGATGCCTTTGATGACCTTGAAAGAGCTTATGGCAACAAGTTCAATGACATGACTGACATGCAGCAGGCTGCCTTGCTTAGTGCTTACTTCCAAGGTAAAAAAGAAGGCAGGAATATAGTAGGCAAAGGTTCTCCTTTTTATTATTCCTATATACAAGGCAACCCTATATATGATTATATAAAAGCTCCTACAGGACCTGAGAATGCATTAAGGAAAATGTGGTGGGAATACAAAGACACCCATCCTTTCACTGTAGATAAAGAAGGCTATAATAGGTTTGGTGAGGCTATGTCCTTTAATTTACCTGAAGCTGTCATAGAGGCACCTAAGAAAACTGCCCCTACTACACCAACACCTCCTATAGACTGGGAATATAATGAGGAAGTAGTAGGAATGCCTCCTTTACAAGAAAAGCAAAAGGAAGAAAATGAAAAGCCAATCCTAAAAAAGGTAGTGAGGGAAAGAATGCCTGGCTTTGATCCTGAGGCTCTTTATACTAACTTTGGTGACAGGGATAACCATAGATATAAGACATTTAAGTATGAGCTTGATCCTGATAAGGTAATAATGGATAATAAGGCATAGGAATTAAAGAACTTGGAAACTGTAGGCTTCTTACAAAGAATGTAGGATATATATAGTCCTGTTGAGGATGAATTCTATGTCAATCCTATGCTGCATGCAAATGGAGGTAATCTATTTGCTAATGGTAGTAGACTTAAATCACCTATTGATCCTCCTACCAATCCTTGGGGAGTAAGTTATAAGCCAGCCTCTAATTATGATGTAAAATATAATGAAGATAATACAGTTGAGCCATTATGGTTCTATGATTGGGCACCTGAAGGTACAAACAGGGATACTGTAGCACCAGGCTATATGTTTGAAAGTGGAATAAATGAGCATAATGCTACCTTAGGTAATTTATATAATGAGTACTGGGATAAAACTCAAGCATATAACAGGGAAATAAATAAGTAGAATCACCCTGAATAGTTCTGGGATACTTATCATGATGCTGCAGTAAGATAGGCATAGAATGGCAGTGCATCAGATATATTTAATGGTGCAATGAAAGGTTTAGTAAATATAGCATCAGCTCCTATTGAGTTATATAAAGGTTTTGCAATACCTGGATATACTCCATATAACCTGTTTGGAAATGATCATCCTATGGCTAATCAGATGTCTGACACTGTAGATAAAGGAGTAAACGGGGTATTTGCTGCTGTAAATCCATTAAGTTATATAGATTGGGGAAGTGCAGGAATGGAAGGAAGCCATGTGAAGTTGCCTTGGAATCCTAACTCAAATGGTGTTGAGACACCTGCTGTTATTGATGCTGCAGGGTTTATAGCAATGCCTTATGTTGCTGAAGGATTAGGCATGGCTGGAAAAACTGCTGGAAAATATATATCTGATATACATAAAGGAAGAAGTATTACAAATAAGCCATGGGGAAAATAGACTAATTTTGACAGTTGGATGGAATCCGATTTTCCAAAATACTTTATAGTAGAGGATGCTGTGCCTAGAATAGCAAATAAAATAGCCTAGGAACTTAATATTCCCTTAGAAGAAGTTGACCTAAACTTTATGAAACAAGAAATTTCAGATTATATAGATAATATTCCCGTAAAATATGAAGAAATGGATGCTCTTGGCACTGCTGGAAAGGATGGAATAACTTATAAAAAGGGAATAATTCCTACTATCTAGACAAAAATACATGAGATAATGCATAGGATAAGGCAAGGTTATATAGAGGATGAAATAGCAGAAACGATGCCTTCTGATGTTAATGGCAAATCTAGATATGATGTGTGGGATAACGACAGAGGACAAATAAATCCAGAAAGAGACGAAATATATACTAATGGTATAACAGCTTAGGAAGCAGATATTTTAAATGATGCCTATTCATTCAGTAAAGAGTACATTGAAAATAATCCTGACACACACCTTTTAAGAGAAAAAGCAAGTGCCAATACAGAATTAAGGTCTGCTATAGCAGAAAAAGCTTCCAAAGAAAAGGGACATATTGTAACAGGCAAGGAATTAGATACTTATATAGATGCTTTATCTAATAGAGAACTTTTTGAGATAATGAATGCTTTAAATAGTGCCTATATGCAAGATTGGCTGTCTTTAGTAAAAAATAGAAGAACCTCTAACTTAAATACTTCTTTTGATTTGTTCCCAGAAGAAGCTAGAAAAGTAGGAAGGCATGGGCTTGCTAAAAAGTATAATGATAAGTTTTTCTCAGCGCCAGTTAAGAAAGCTTTAAAAGAAGTAGGAGGATATGCATTGCCTTTCACAATAGGTAACCTTTTAATTGGAAACAATGACCAAAAAGCAAATGGAGGTAAATTAATTTAAAAATATAATATTATGCCTATAAATAATATACAGAATAAATAGCAAAGAAACACACCAGATTTATCTTGGCATGAATAGTGGCTTTTAGGAAGACAGCCACAACTTGCTGATAATATGTATAGTGTTTCAGGATATTATGGTATGACACCACATGACATGTGGGGGAACTGGGAAGCTTATCCAGAATTATATAGATAGCTTGATAATGCTAAAAAATATAAAGAATACGAAGTAGGTCCATACTCATGGGATCCTGTAGGAAGTCTTTATTCGCAGGCTAATATAGCTAACCTTACTGACCCAAATCTACATGGACTGGCAGATAATGATGGTAAGTATATATTCTATAATACTAACAGTAATATTCCTACCACAGAAAGTCTTAAGAAGCATGAGATTACCCATGCATTAAATAGTAATATAAATGGTCATAACATACCTTAGTTGAATACTATAGATAATATAATGCATGCCCGTTATGGCAGTGATTGGATATATGACCCTGATTACAGTCCTGAAAGAGGTGGAGACTATTACTATGATAATCCTGATGAGATATATGCAAGACTTATGTCCACAAGATATAGTGCTGGTTTAAATCCTTAGGATATTATTACTAAAGAAAGACTTCAAGAAATGAGAGATGGTAATAATGTGCAGGACTATGATAAAGATAACTTACTTAACAGGTATGATGATGATACATTATTGAGATTATTTAATGAAGTAGCACAAAATAATACAGATGATAATATGGTTAATTATGCAGCTAACGGTGGCTCCATACATATAGACCCAAAGAATAGAGGTAAGTTCAATGCCACTAAAAAAAGAACAGGCAAGACTACTGAAGAACTTACACATAGTAAGAATCCTTTAACAAGGAAAAGAGCTATATTTGCATAGAATGCTAAGAAATGGAAGCACGATGATGGCGGCTATTTACAAGATGAAGAACCTAAGACTAAATGGTGGCAGGACTTGTTGATAGGAGGGGTTAATCTTGCTAATAATTATCTCGGAAGAGGCAATGAATATGCAGAGGGTGGAAACTTATTTTTAAATAATAATAATATGAAACATAAATTTGCTGATGGTGGAGGCCCTACAGACCCTCCCTATATTGAAAATCAATATAACATACCAGAGAATGTAAAATATGGGGATACTAGTAATTATATTACTAATACACATGAATTTGATTCAAGTGGTTGGGAAGAAAAAGATGGAGAAAAATGGGTAAGAAGCCCTGAGAGAACTATTTTAGAGTCTAGGTACATACCAGAAGTACAAGTGAGAGCTCCTTATAAAGACAGCAAGGATAGATATATTGGACAAGTAGCTGATTATCTTGCACAGTAGAAAAGTACAGGTGTTAATAGTAACTATGAGAGATTGTTGCATATAGTAAAATAGGCTTATCAAGATCCTGAAAATTTGAATGAAGATGGTAGCTTTAATTAGAGAGGATTTGCTTAGATGGCATAGATGCAACACTTTGGCCCGGGCTCTTATTATTAGATGGGAGAATCCTAGTTACACAGAAATCAGGATAATTATGACTATATGGACAGACTTAAAAGATACTATCCTGATAGTAATGCTAAGGATACCTATTATTGGAATTTAATAACAAGACCTGAGGATTGGGATAAAACCTTTCCAGAATATTTTTTAGATGATAAATATGTTAGAAAACATGATAATGGTGGAAATTTAATTAATAACAATATAAATAGCAATAGTATGAATAGAAATTATTTTGACTATGGTGGAGGTCCTACTGATCCCCCTTCAAAAAGTACACGTAGAATATATGATTTTGAATTACCTGTAACTATTACAGGTAATGTAGAGAATACATCCCAGTATTAGGACGATTTGAGATAGCTGATGTATTTAGAAAGTAATGATTGGTCTGATAAAAGCGACGCTACAAAACAAGCTATATCTAATGAAATATAGGAACTTCGTTCAAAACTAGCCGACAGAAGTAATTATTCCCAAATGTCAGATGTACAAAGAGAAATAGAGGATTCATACTAGCCAGGAGACTGGTTTAGAACTTCAAATAATAATATTGCCAATTTTGTAATAGATACTCCTGTCATTAAACCTTCGATTGCCGATAATATACATATGCAAAAGAGAGAAGAAGCTAGAGATAGAGCTAGGTAGGCAGCGTTAGCGTAGGAAGCCTATTAGAATAGTGTTCTGGGTAATGTATCTAAAGATAAAGGAACATATGAACCTAGAAATTATTCTTATATGACACCTGAATATTTCTATCCATAGTATAATAATAACTATGTACCATAGGGACCTGATCCAGTATACGATTCAGTGTGGAATTCTAATGGAATTCCTCTTGTATATTATACAGATAATGAATATCAATAGTTATCTCCTGTTTCATATAGAGAGGGTGCTATAAATCCAAGAGTTATGTATAAAGCATATGGTGGAAATATAAATAATGCTATGCGTGAGTATTTCATGAGAAAAAGAGCATGTGGTGGTAACTTATATGCTGAAGGTGGTGAAGTAGATCCAGCAATGATGCAAGGTGGTGAAGTACCACCAGAAGCAGGTGGAATGCCCCCTGAGATGATGGGTGCTCCTACACCACAGGGTGGTATGCCTGTACCATAGGAAGGTACACCTATGCCTGAGCAGGGAGGTATGCCAGTAGAAGCAGGTATGCCACCACAGGAAGGATATCCTGAAGAGGAAATGCCTGAGGAAGAAGAAGAAGGGCAAGATGAATGGGAAGAAGGATTTTGGGAAGCCAGAGATGAGGCTATGGCTGAAGGAAAGAAAACCTTTGAATATGATGGCAAAGTATATCCAACTGACTTAGGTGCAAGGAACATCAAAAAGAAGTCAAAGAAGAAAAAATATGGTGGTTCATTAAAAGTACCTAAAGAAATTTTGCCATATTAAAAATATTTACTAAATTTGCATGTTGGTGGTTTTCGTTTGGGAAGAAACGTTAATTTCTTGGGTATTCCTGCTTGTGAAAGTAGGAATACTTTTTTATTAAAAGGCTTGCATATTAAAAATAAATTTATTAACTTTGCAGTGCACAATTCGCAAGTTATTCATATAAATCATTTTTTTGGTCTGGCCTATGTGAATATCCCAGACCTTTTGCCCCAGTAGCTCAGGCAGTAGAGCATTTGACGATTAATCAAAGGGTGGTAGGTGCAAATCCTTCCTGGGGTACTATGGTACAAATATATAGAAAAGAAGGTTGGATTCTGAATCCTAAGGACAAGGTAGTTAATGGCATACTCAAGATGCTTGAGAATAACAATGGTGAATGCCCTTGTCATAATGAGAGTGTAGATAAGTAGTGTCCATGCAGTGACTATAGAAATAATGATATATGCCACTGTACTTTATATGTAAAGAAAAATGAGTTGGTTGACTGAGAGTAATAGATTAAGACATTTCTTATATGCTATACCTATAGCTCTTGTATTCACAATAATATGTGTACTTGGAGTAGCTACTGGTATGGAGTTTAAGGATAAATATTATGGTAATAAATTTGACTGGCTGGATTGGCTGGCTACTATGCTTGGAGGTCTTATAGGTCAATTATTACAATGTTTAATCATATATCTTACAATCATATGAAGCTTAAGAAGATAGATGTATTTGGCAGTGAGTTTAACATCAAGTATGTTGATAAAATAACAAGTAACAAAGAAGATTCTTCCGATGATTCATTTTGGTGTGGGCTCACTGACCCTATAGAGAGAACCATCTTAGTTGCCACTAAGAGTAATGATGGCAGGTTATTTTCTGAATATGAAATAGAAGATACTTTATTTCATGAAGTCATACATGCTATCCTTACTGAAGGAGGTTATTTAAGAGAAAATGGTGATGAGCCATTAGTAGAATGGTTGGCTAAATGTTTGAGATCCCTAAAGAAACAAGGATTATTTAAATAAAATTTTTATAAAAAAATTAATAATTTATTTGGAGGTAATTAATTTTTTTATTATCTTTGCACCAAATAACAATTTTATGACTTTAAACAGTGTATTAAACAGCTATAGAAAAGGCACAAATTCTATTGAGAATTATATAGGAGTAACCAAACAGGAGAAACTGATGGGACCTTATAAGAAAGTAAATGTACAGATACTTCAGATTGATGAGAATGGTCATTCAGATACACTGCTTACAGTAGAGAAAATTGATAATGTTCCTAATGATGAAGTAGATAAATTCAAAGAAAAAGCAGAACTTCAAGCTTTAGAGGACTTTTTTAAAATGATGAATTAAAAACATATTGCTCTATGGTGTAATGGTTAGCACGTGGGACTCTATTATCCAATAATCTATGACAAATAAAATTTATCAGTGTACGGACGAACAGTTTGTCAGTTTGATAAAAAATAGCTCTAATATTTCTGAGGTGTTGTTTAAACTTGGTTATACAACTATGGGCAACTCATGGGGGTATTCACAAGTAAGAAAAAGAATGACAGATTTAAACATAGATTGTTCTTATTTTAAGGGGAAAGCCCCTCTGGCAGAAGCTAGAAAAGCCAGTACTCTTACTGCCGAACAGTTATTAGTTAAAAACTGTAAACATACAAGACATCAGCTGAGAAGCTTTATTATCAGAAACAATTTGCTTACTTACAAATGCTCTATATGTGGAGCGTTAAAATGGAATGGTAAGACTTTGAGTTTGGAATTAGACCATATAAATGGTATAAATGATGATAATCGTCTTGAAAACCTCAGATTTTTATGTCCTAATTGTCATAGTCAGACTACTACTTACGGGAGTAGGAACTCACAAAGGAATGAGTCAAAGTATGAAATTACAGAAGAACTCAGAAAATTAGTGGAAGAGACATACAAAAAGTATAATAGTATAAAAAATACTTCAGCAAAGTTGGGAATAAGAAGGTGTGTGGTGAGCAAAATAGTAAGTGAGTCTGGTCAGATACATTTGAATCAAAGGTATGTTATAAGGTATGACGAAAATCATGGTGAGCTAAAAAGATATGGAAGCCTTGTTGAGGCAGCCAAAGATCTTATAGAACATGATGAAGTCAAAACAAAAAGAGTTAAGACATGTACTCGTACTCTTATGCGTAACAAAGATAAATTCTGGCTTAATAGTTATTGGAAAATTTTGGATGGTTGTGGGATAAGCATATAATCCACAATTAGAATCTCCTCTAATGGACTCGGAAAACTAAGTTGACGAGGCACAAGTTTAAATACAGTGTGACAGACTAAACGAGGAGACTGAACGTCAGTTTGGATGCAATAGTCGGTAAAAGAAATCCCGAAGTTTTGGTTCGAGACCAAATGGAGCTACTAAAATAATACCTATGGAAGAGTATATAAAAATTAAGATGGAAGATGCTTTATACAGGGTAGAAGATACCCTAAAGCTTCTGGAAAAGAAATAGCTGACTAACTATCAAGAAGTATTAGACTGGCTTGATAAACTCAATAAACTATCTGTTAAATATTAAAAAACTCTATGATAATGATTAAGATGGATAAATCGTGGCAAGCTGAGAGTGATGCACATATACTCAGTGAGGCTTAGAAAATAATGAATGACAAATCAAGACTTAAAGCAGCTACAAAAATAGCTGAGAATAGAGTAAGTGAAGCACAGAAACAAGTAGCTACCCTTAAGGCATTGGGTGGCAGTTTAACTAAAACAAAGAACTCTTCTAGAACCCGAAAGAAATAATAGGGTTTTGGGGAGTTTTTAGTGGGGTAGAGCAGAGGTAGCTCGTCAGAATCATAGTCTGAAAGTCATGGGTTCGATTCCCATCCCCGCGACTAATTGATAGACAATGAATATGAAGAAAATAGCGAATGCTGTTATAGTCAAGTCTGTAAGGGAACTTATTGATATTATGAATGAGTGGTCTATATAGAAGGAAGATATAGTAACTATACTTAAAGAGGAAGATAAGTATATCTTAATATACTACAGTGATTTAGATGAGTAAGGAAGAGTATAACAATGAGGTGGTGCACTATTGTAAAAACTGCCTGTCACTGAACATAAGATATATAAGAGGAATTATAGACTCTGATTACTGTGATTCCTGTGGCTCTACTGATATTGGTTAGGAGCATATAGACACATGGAGAGAGTTATATAAGAATATGTATGGAGAAGATTATGTCAAATATAAAAAATAAAACAATGGAAGAGAAGAAGATTAAAAAATTAAACACTGCCAAAGGGCAAAAAGAACCTACTGTAGAAGATTATAAGAACTATTGTGACCAGTTGCTGCAACAGAGAAATCAAATAGCTCTTCAACTTAAGGAAGCTACTAATGTGCTTAGCAAACTACCTATTCTGTTTGAAGTAATTAAGTATAGAGAAGTGTTCCCAGAGGAGTTTACCAAAGCATGTGTAAATGAGGTTATGGCTATTATGCTTCCTCCTGTGGAAGCAGAAAAAAAGGACGGAGACCAGAACCCAAAAGACTGAGAACCATGGGAAGCAAGGCTAACAATGTCATAAGAATCCCATGCTCTATAGATAACTTATTCAGATATTGGTTAGCATTCCTTTCCCCTTTTCATGGTCTTACTGATAGGGAAACCGATGTGGCAGCAGCTTTACTGAGGGAAAGGTGGTATTTAAGCAAATCTATATTAGATGCCAATCTTCTGGATATGACTCTTATGAGTGAGAATGTGCTTAGGAAAGTAAGAGAAGAGCTGGGACTGTCTAATGCACATTATCAAGTAATAAGGAATAAACTTAAGCAAAAGAAATTCCTTGTTGATAATAAGATTAATCGCAGGTTAATACCTAATATAAAAGAGGAAAACGGAATATTCCAGTTATTATTAGTTTTTGAGTATAAAGATGATGAGTGATCCTATATATGAAAAAGTGGCAAGGCAACTTGGCTTGCCTTATTAGTTGGTGGAAAAGACATATAAAGCTTACTGGAGATTCATAAAGGACACTATAGAGAGTCTTCCTCTCAAAGAAGAACTTACTGAAGAGCAATTTAATAAACTCAAGACTAATTTTAATATTCCTTCTTTAGGTAAACTTAATTGCACATATGAAAGGTACAAGGGAATTAAAAAAATGTTTAAAAGATTCATAAACAATGAAGGCATTAAAGCTGAAGAAGATAAAACCACTGTTCAACCAGATATTGACAACGGCTGATAGGTATGAGGAAGATGGTACTATAGGCACTCTCATAGATGCTACAAAGACAGCTGGCTCATATAAGGAATATCAGACTGTTATAGCAGTAGGAGATTCTGTAAGGAGTATAAAGGCAGGAGATGTTGTAAGTATAAATCCTGTGAAATATATGAGGAGAAAATACAATGATAACTCACTCAGGGAAGATTTTGTAGATAATCCTGTCATAGAAGTCAATATACCTACAATAGAACTGAATGGAGTAGAACATTTCCTTATATATGATAATGATGTCTCTTATATTATAGAAGATTATGAGGAAGAGTACATTCCTGATATCCCTATAATAAAACCGAAAAAACCTAAATTAACAATCCCCTCCTAAGAGGGGATTTTGAGTTATGAAGCTAGTAAGAATGGAAGGGTATCAGCTGAAAGTAGCTGATGAGTTGTTATTACTTAAGCCTTTCAGGAAGTTGTATAAGGCTGACAGAACAAAGGAGAAGCAAGGATTCATGGAGTTCTTGACTATTATATACTTTGTATATGACCCAAGAAGTGATTACTCATATATCACTAATGAAAAAGAGAGGATGCAGGAGGTATGTCAGACTAATGGTATTAAGGAACCTAAAATTGGCACAATTGAACAACAGTGCATTGACTTATACAAAAAGCTCACTACTACTATAAGTCAGGAATTACTGCAAAGCACCAAGATAGCTATATCAAAGGTAAGGGAGTTCTTGGAGACTCTTAATCTTAATGATAAAGATGATAAAGGTAAACCTTTATATACTATAAGCAGTGTCACACAAGCTATCAGACAAATACCTCAATTGGCAAAGGATGTGATGGATGCTGAAAAAGCTGTGGCTAAGGAATTGCAGGAGCAGAGTAAAGTAAGGGGAGGAGCAGAATTACATATAATGGAAAATGGAATAGATTTATAATATACTTTTAAATGAATTCCAAACTCCTATAGAGGAGCTTAACCTGGATAAATGTCCTTAGGAAGTCAGAGAGTAGTTCTTTGACTGTCTACTTAATGTTCCTTATATAAAGACACTTACTTCCCCTGACAGAAAAAGGGCAAGGGATTTGCCTAAAGACAATAAGGGAAGGATAATAATAAATGTAACCTAGCCTCATATACTAGAAGACACAGACTATTTCAGACCTAGTGCTATTAAATTCTAGAAAGATGGCAGATATACTGATCTTAGACCTAACCCTAATCCTAACAGTGAGTATGGTAAATGGATAAGAGAGGAAATCAGAAGATGCTATGAGGGTTATGTTAGGGACTATGATGGGGAGTGGATTACTGGGGACATGTATTTCTTCTTGAATTACTGTTAGATACAGTTAGCTGATACTGATGACTAGGGTAACACAATAAGAGTAGTTAGTTTTCCACAGTTCTGGGAAGGGCACTATTATAAATTTCATTACCTGAATCAATGTAGAAATGAAGGACTTCATGCTCTTGAGCTAGCCAGCCGCGGTAGAGGTAAATCTTATTGTGGTGCAGCCATGCTTGCCAAAAGGTTTGTACTAGGAGAATCTGCCAGAGTTAAGGCAAAAGTGCAGTGTCTAGTGACTGCCTCTGAAAAGAAGTATCTTACAGGGGGTAACTAGATTCTTGACATGTTTCAGTATTATATAGACTTCCTTGCTGATAATACCCAATTTCCTTATAAAAGACTTACCTCTTCTCTTGGAAATATGCAGTGGACCATGGGATATATGGATATGAATACAGGTACCAGAAGAGGGACTCAGAATAGTGTTATGGGAATTACCTCAAAGGATGATGAATCAAAGCTTCGTGGTACCAGAGGAGTATTGTATCTTATTGAGGAGGCAGGTACATTCAGTAGGCTTAACAGTTTACTACAGGTGTTAAAGCCTTCAGTGCAAGATGGTAGTGCAGTATGGGGATTGATTTATGTATATGGTACTGCAGGTGATAACGAGTCTGACTTCAGTGCAATGTAGGAGTTTATGTACAATCCAAAGGGCTATGATTTTAAGTCATTGCCTAATGTATATGATAAGGAAGGTCAAGGCGGTAAGGACTTCACATTTTTCTTCCCTGGCTATATGAATATGGCCAGATGCTACAACAAAGATGGTGTCAGTGATGTAACTAAAGCTTTGCTTGAGATATTATTAAGTAGATACAATACCAAGCATAATAGTACTGATCTTAATGCCATTACTAAAAAAATAGCTGAGGTCCCTATTACCCCATAGGAGGCTGTACTTAAGTCCAGAGGCAATATGTTCCCTATAACAGAGCTTAATGAGAGACTTTATGAGATAGACAACAATCCTAATTTCTATGATGACACCTATGTAGGGGACTTAGTGCTTACCAAGGATGGTAAGGTTGAGTTCAGGATTACCAATGATACTGTCATAAGAGACTTCCCTTTGAAAGACAATAAGGCAAAGGGTGCTGTTGAGATATACCAGATGCCTGAGAAAGATAAGGAAGGTAAAGTATATAGGGATAGATATATAATGGGACATGACCCTGTAGACAGTGATGTATCAGGTACTATGTCATTATCATCAACATTTGTACTTGACTTATTTACAGATAAAATAGTTGCGGAGTACACTGGAAGAAGCGAGTTTGCTGATGATAACTATGAAAAGGTAAGATTACTCTGTATGTTCTATAATGCTAAATGTTTGTATGAAAATAATCTCAAGGGATTATATTCTTATTTTAGTAGACTCAACTGTACACACTTACTTGCAGATACTCCTGAGTATCTCAAAGATAAGCAACTAATTAAATCTTCAGGATGGGGTAATGCAGCTAAAGGAGTTACTGCCACAGTGTCCATAAATAATTATGCTAATGAGCTTATAAAAGCATGGTTACTGACACCAGTGCCTACAGTAGTAGAAGATGCTGAAGGCCAAAGAGAAGTTAATGTACATAATCTATATTTTATCAAGAATAGAGCATTATTAAGAGAGTTAATTGCATTTAATCCTTTTGTCAATGTCGACAGAGTAAGAGCTCTTGGCATACTCATGCTGTACAGGGAAGAGAAACTTATATTATATAGAGGAGATGTCAGACATAATTCTTTAAGAGAAGATCCTAATTTTATAGGTAATGACGACTTCTTTACAAGAAATTATGATGAGAAATTTGCAAACAGTAAATTTAATAAAACAAATATATTTTTTAACTAAATTATTTATACTCTTGATAAATTTACTTTTTTGTCCTATCTTTGCTGAAAATTAAATAATTATGGATAATATACAGTTTCCTGCACAACAATTATCAGATGCTGCCAAGACAAGGGCATGGAGAAAAAGATGCGTTGACTTTGCTGATTCAAAACTGCATTTTAACTATGCTTTGGTAAGACACAATATACTACATTAGAAAATTAACTATGACCTTATTGCAGGTAAGCTTCACATGGATGATATGGAGCTTATATGTAATCCTGATGGTATAAAGGCTGGTTTTATACCTGATAAGATACAGCATTATGCTATAATGAATAAAAAGCTTCAAGTGCTTAAAGGAGAAGAAATAAACAGGATATTTGACTATAGAGTTGTAGTTACTAATCCAAATGCTTTGTCTGAAATAGAAAACAATAAAAGAGATGATATGTACAAAGCTCTATAGGAACTTGTACAAAAACAGGTACAAGATGAATAGTAGTTTTAGGCAGAGCTTGAGAAAATAAATGATTATTTTTCTTTTGAATGGTAGGACTTTAGAGAACTTCGAGGAAATTGCCTGCTTAATCATTATTCCAGACAAGATAACTTTTCCATAATGTTCAATCAAGGATTTATGGATGCAATGGTTATTGGTGAGGAAATGTATCAGTGTACTATTGTCGGAGGTGAGCCTGTTATTGAGAGACTTAATCCTATGAAAGTAAGGATATTCAAGTCAGGATACAGTAATAAAGTAGAGGATGCTGACATGATAATCCTTGAGGATTACTGGTCACCTGGAAGAATATATGATACATTTTATGACGTGCTTTCAGCTAAAGATATAAAATACTTGGAGACCTTTCCAGACCACTTCAGCCAAGGTGCTGTGGATGATATGGATAATATTGATGACAGGTATGGATGGGTAAACTCACATATGATATCTGATGTGATAGCAGAGAGCACAATGTTTTTTGACCCATTTGGATAGTATTCTGACAGTGTGAGCAATGAACTTCTCCCATTTGACATGAATGGAAATGTCAGAGTTATAAGAGTCTATTGGAAATCAAGAAGAAAGATAAAGAAAATCAAGTTCTTCAATGAGGAAGGAGAAGAGGATTTCACATTCATGCCTGAGAAATATATACCTAATGAGGATAATGGAGAGGAGGAGGAGATATTCTGGATTAATGAAGCTTGGGAAGGAACTAAGATAGGACAGGATATATACGTCAACATGAGGCCTATGCCTATATAGTATAATAGTATGACTAATCCTTCAGTATGTCATTTTGGTATTATAGGAAGTATATACAACTTTAATGATGACAAGCCATTCAGCCTTGTAGACATGCTTAAGCCATTCAATTACCTGTATGATATAATACATGACAGATTGAATAAGATGCTTAGTAGGAACTGGGGTAAGATGGTCAGACTGGATTTCTCCAAAATGCCTGCTGGCTGGGAGATGGATAAATGGGTATACTATGCCAAAACTATGGGTATTTTTATTGAGAATAATTTCAATGAAGGAAGCATAGGTGCTGCCACAGGTAAATTGGCAGGAGCTTTGAATAGTAATTCTCAAGGGGTTATTGATGCAGATTTTGGTAATAATATGCAACAGTACATCAATCTTATGGAGTTTATATCCATGGAAATGGATGAGGTTGCTGGAATATCAAAACAACGTGAAGGTAATATTGCCAACAGGGAAACTGTGGGAGGTGTTGAGAGAGCTACACTTTAGTCTTCCTATATAACAGAATGGTTATTTTCTATGCATGATGATATAAAGAAAAGAGTTCTTGAGTGTTTTCTTGAGACAGCTAAAATAGCACTTAAAGGCAGGTCAAAGAAATTCCAATATATATTGCCAGACCACTCCAAACAAATAATAGAAATAGATGGTGATGAGTTTGCCGAATGTGATTATGGCTTAGTTGTGGACAATAGCAGAGGTCTGCAAGAACTTCAGTAGAAGTTGGAAACACTGGCACAAGCTGCACTTCAGAATCAGACTCTTGATTTCTCCACTATAATGAAACTCTATATGAGTGCCTCTATAGCTGAGAAACAAAGATATGTGGAAAATAATGAAAGGCAGCTTAAAGAGCAAATGCAACAGCAACAGCAACAGCAATTACAACAGCAACAACAGATAGCTCAAGCAGAATTACAACAAAAGTAGGCAGAAATGCAGCTTAAGGACTCTATTAATCAAAGAGATAATGATACTAAGATTAAAGTTGCAGAGATCAATTCTGAGGCTGAGTTTGCTATTCTTGAGCTTAAAAATCATATGCTTGAGGCAGAGTAGGAGGCTGAACAGGAACCTGTATATACATAGGAAGCTAAAGAGAAGCTGCTTGAACAAATGCGTTAGTTTGATGCTAAGTTGCAGTTTGAGAAAGCAAAACTTGATGCTGAAGATAGAAGACAAGAGGAAGAAAGAAAACTTAAGCAACAAAAGATGGAAGATGATTATAAACTCAAGCAACAAAAAATGAAAGATGATGTTGATTTAAAGAAAAAGCAACTTGAAATACAGAGGATGAAGAACTCAGTAAAAAAGTAAAAAATTAATAGTTGCTTAGTAATTTTGTAATAGGCATTGAGAATATCATTAATTATATGTAATTTTGTAAAAATTTAAAAGTATGGGAGATTTTTTAAGTTTGGATAACATCTTGACTGGAGATGAAGCAGCGAGTTTATTTTCAGATGAGGTGGAAGAAGTTAAAGAGAAAAGCTCTGATTCAGTGGAAAATGAGGAAGAAAAAACTACTGAAATAAAAGAGCATAGAGATGAATTAAATGCTACTGAGGTTAATTCAGATGAACTATTTGATGAAGAACCAGAGAGCGTAGGTAGTGGAGAGGTTAATAAGCAGGAAGATACCAATTCTAAAGAGGATGGTTCTTCTCCCGATAATACTAACTTCTACTCTTCCATTGCCAGTGCCTTGAAAGAAGAAGGTATCTTCCCTGACCTCGAAGATGACATTATTGAGCAGATTACTGAGCCTGAGGATTTCAAGAATCTCATTGACCAGCAGATTCATGCTGGCTTGCATGAAGCACAGAAGAGAATATATGATGCTTTGAATGCAGGTGTAGAGCCTAATGTCATCTAGAAATATGAGAGTACACTAAGTTATCTTAATAGTATAACGGAAGATCATATTAATGAGGAAAGTGAGCAGGGTGAACAACTTAGACGGCAGTTATTAATGCAGGACTTTATGAATAGAGGTTATTCACAGGAAAGAGCTGCAAAAATGACTAATAAGTTATTTGACTCTGGTGAAGATATAGAAGAGGCTAAACAGGCATTAGTAGCAACAAAAGAGTACTTTGGCGGTAAGTACCAAGCTATTCTTACAGATGCTAAAAAGCAGGCAGAGTATGAGAGAATGCTTTAGTAGAAACAAGCTACGGAACTTAAGAAGATGATTCTTGAAGATGAAACCATTTATGGTGATGCATCATTGGATAAGAATATTAGAAGAAAAGCATTTGAGAATTTGACAAAACCTCTTTATAAAGACCCTAAGTCAGGACAATACTTAACTGCTATACAAAAGTATAGATCAGAAAATGAAAATGAGTATACTAAGAATGTTGCACTCTTATATACCCTTACAGATGGCTTTAAAAATATTGACAAATTAGCTAAGCCATCAGTTAAAAAAGAAGTGAAAAAGAAGTTGCGTGAATTAGAACATACCTTAAAAAGGACAGATAGGGGAAATAGCGGTAATATGAAATATGTAGGATCTCCTCTTCCTAATAAGGATACTCTATTCAGCAATGACTTTACAATAGATATGAGTTAACGAATTTTTAAATTATATTGATTATGGCTGGAAAGCTTGGTAAATTTCAGATGATGTAGTTTACTGGTTGGAAGGGCCTGACTAAGGATAATTAGTTAGCTTCCATTTACCAGAGACATCCGCAGCCTGTATCTGATTTTATGATACAGTTGCTTGCATTATACAGAGGAAAGTCACTTGAGAGTGAACTTGCAAAATATCCTACTAAAGAGTTTGACACTGATGATGAATTCACTTGGCATGTAATCGGGTCTTCAAGAAGGAATATTCCTCTTGTTGAGGCTAGAGATGAATCAGGAAAAGTAGTAGGGTCAGGTGCTAATGAGCCTAATGTGGGTATAGGCACTTGCCCATTCTATCTTGTATTTGGAGAGGATTGGTTTGCTGATGGTGAAGTGTTATTTGGCAACCTTAATGAGGTTTATCCAATGAGAGTACTCGGTGATCCAAAGAGTGAGGGCACTAACTTTGTGTATAAAGTTGAGCTCATGGGAGGTATTACTGATGGTATTCCTGCAGAAAGACTTCAACCAGGAGAAAGATTCTCTCATGAGTTTGCTCCAATAGAGCGTGAGCTTTCTCGTAAGGTAGGAGATGTAAGATTCACTGCTCCTGTAGCTATGAGAAATGAGTGGACTACTCTTCGTAAACAGTATAAGGTTCCAGGTTCAACTATGCTCAACAAGAAGCTTGCATGTGGTGTTCCTCTTATTGACAGGAATGGTAATAAGAAGGTACAGACCATGTGGATGCCTTGGGTAGAGTGGCAGTTTGAGCAGGAATGGTCTGATGAGAAGAACTCTGCTCTTATGTTTGGTACTTCCAATAGAAACTCTAATGGTGAGTATGGTAACATTGGTAAGAGTGGTGAGGTAATCCGCATGGGTGATGGTCTGCTTGCTCAGATGAAATATGGTAATACTTACTATTACAACACCTTCTCTCTCAAGATGCTTGAGGATGCTCTTTATGAGCTTTCTGCTGCAAAGCTTGATTTTGGACAGCGCACATTTGTACTGCGTACTGGTGAGCAGGGTGCTATCTTGTTCCACAATGCAGTAAGAAATGCCATGAGTGGCTGGACTGAGTTTGAGGTTAATGCCGATGCTCTTGGAGTTGTTAGAAAGACTAATTCTCCTCTTAACAAGAACTCCCTTGCAGCTGGATTCCAGTTCACTGAGTTCTCTGCACCTAATGGTGTTACTGTTAAGGTAGAGGTGGATAGCTTCTATGATGACCCTGTAAGAAATAAGCTGTTGGATGCTAATGGTCATCCGGCAATGAGCTCGCGTTTTGATATTATGTACATTGGTTCTACTGACCAGCCTAATATCTTCAAGTGTGCTCTTAAGGGACATCCTGAATTCCGTGGATTCCAATGGGGTCCTTTCGCTAATCCATTCACTGGAGACACCAATAACATGAGTGCTTCCTTTGATGAGGATGCTGCTGTAATGCATAGAAAGACTACTCTCGGAGTATGTATTCTTGATCCTACTAGAACTATGTCACTTATCCCTGCTATATTGGAGGGTTGATAAATATTCATTGGTATGGGGGTAAAACCCCATACCTTTTTAAATAAATAAAAGGAGAAGATAAAATGGGAAAGAAAGTAGATAATGAAGCTAATGATTCCTTCACTATAGATATGGAGGAAATTGGTGCAATAGAAGAAATACAGAACAGGCCTGTAATGGATTTTGCACCCAAGCAAGGTAAAGTAAAAGTAGCTGACAGAGGGCATGATGCTGATTAGCTTGTCAGCTGTCTTACTAATCAGACTGTAATTGTAAGACATTTGCCACAGCCTGGAGCTATCAGTGACCCTAAGCACGTGCTTTATGGAGGACTTGCAGAGACAGCTACAATAACACTCACAGTACCCAAGCTTAAGTCAGGTACATTCAAGAATGTACTCACAAACAGCGAGAAAGCATATCTTGAGGCAGTGATGGGACTTGAGGCAGGAGCACTGAATGTATATAACAAAGTCAATAATTTCTGGGATAATACTACAGAAGGAGGTATATCAAGAGTAAGACTGACAAAACAAGATACCCAGTTACACTTGAATGACCCTATTGACTATATTAAATATAAGATACTATTGGCTAACAAAGACCTTGTGTGTCCTAACGTGCAGGAATTACAAGACCATCCTAAAGCTACTTATAGGTTTGTACTCATAACCAATAATGAGGTTAATTCTGTTGCTAAGACAAAGCTTACTACAAAGATGCAGTGCTATGTGGAATATGGTAAGATTGAGAGTAACTGGGATATACTCAGGGCAGTGGTTGAGACTATCACAGGAAAGCCTGTAGCCAATAATACTAAACTTGAATTCTTACAGACTACTGCAGGTGAGCTTATAGATGCAGATGCCAAATTGTTCCTTGGTGTAGTGAAAGACCCTCTTCTTAAAGCAAGAGTACTCATCAGGAAATGCATTGACAATGCCATTATAGCAAGAAGAGGTGATTACTATTATCTTAGGAAAGATAATACTCCTCTTTGTGAGAATGGTGAGGAGCCTACACTTTCAGTAGCAGCCAGATATATAAGCAGTCCTAAGAGGCAGGAACTGAAGCTTGCCTTGGAAGCTCAATTAGAACATAAATAATTATGACAGTAAATGAGTTCAATATACAGTTTGATGTACTGTATAATAATATAACAAGCAATCAAGCTCCTGGCTTAAATGAGTATGAGAAGAGTGTCTTTCTCACCAAAGCTTAGAGTGAAATTGTAAAAAATTACTTTCTTGCTTCACATAATGTGAAGCAGGAAGGTTATATGGACTCACCTAAAAGAGAACATGATTTCAGTAGTATCATAGTTACTAAGACACTTAATGAACCTGCTACATCAGGGGATAAATATTATTATAATAATAGTAAATGTGTGCTATTTGATATACCTTCTAATGTATTCATGGTGTTAAATGAACAACTTATAGAAGAAAATAAAGTATACACTATAGTTTCCATAGAGTATTCTGAATTCTCTAAGTTAATGAAGAAACCTTACAAGTTACCATTAAAAGGACAAGCTTGGAAGATGAATCACTATGATGTCAGAAGAGAGAAAATAGAAGGGTACCATGAAAATGTTTATTATAACCAGGCAGAATTTATAGGAAACTTTACTGATGTAACAAAAGTTATTTATCAGATAAGATATATAAAAACACTTTAGCCTATAATACTTGCTGACATTGGGCAGTACAATGTTACTATAAGAGGAAAAGAATAGCCCTATGATGCTGCTGGAGAATCAATAGAAGAAGAAGATTACAATACAAAAAGTCCTTGTATGTTGCCTGAAGAGTTGCATGAAGAGATACTTCAAAGAGCCGTTGAAATAGCTAAAGGAGTATGGCAAGGGGACATACAGTCTACAATAGAGTTAGGCAACAGAAGTGAATAATTTAATACATAATTAATATGACTAATCAAGAATTTTCAGATGGTTTTTCAACCTTATTAAATAGTTACAACACATAGGCTATATTTGGGGAACAGTCTTCTCAGGCAGAGATTACTCTTGATGAGTATGAGAAAAGTGTATTCCTAACTCAGGCTCAGGACATGATTGTCAAGCAGTATTTTGATGTGAGGACTGATGAGGTGTAGGAAGGACATGATGGCAGTGAGATTAGACAGATGGATTTTAGCAGTCTTATTACTAAGAAAGAAGGTACCAGAATTAACACAGGACCTACTACTATTTCTTTAGGAAATTTTGAAACTGGAAATAATGGAGTTATTACTATTAATAATAAATTGCATTGGGAAGGCTTTACTCTTAATATTGCGGCTCCAGTAGATTCTTTAGAATCTAATTATGTAACTCACCTATACACTCCTACTCCATCTTTGGAAAGAAAAGAAGTGGTAGTGATCATGAAGACCTCGTGGTTCAACAGTATAAACACTGATTTACATAATTTCTTTAATAATATTCTTTCTATACCTGCAGACTCTGATATGACTGGAGCCCCTCTTATTAGTGAAATTTTTGATATTAATATAATTAAAGAGGGTAATTGGCCAAGTGAAGCTGTTGTGAATGGAATGACTGGAGATTCAGACATAGAGTTTAATGATAATGGATTAATGTTTAGGCTTCCTGCTGACATTCTTGTCATTCTTAATGAGAGGCTTGTGGTCACCACAAACGGCAAGAAAAAGGAATATGTTGTCGTTCCACTCAATTACAGGGAGTATGACAGGATGCAGTCAAAGCCTTACAGTCAACCGTTGAAAAAACAGTGCTGGAGATTGTTTAATAATATAAAGGGATTTGATACTCTGTCTGAAGTAATACCAATATGGGATGTGATGCAGCATACAAGTGACGTTGAATACAAGCTCAGATATGTAAGAAGGCCTCAACCCATAGTTTTGGTAAATCTCCCTGATGACCTTGAGATTGATGGTGTGAATGTAGAGACTCCATGTGAGTTAAACAAGATTCTTCACATGGATATTCTTAATAAAGCCTTTGAGCTGGCAACAGCTACAAGAGGTGGTACTCCTGGAGCTACTTAGGCAAGAAGGAGAAGAAATAACACAAGTGATAACGAAGATTAATGCTTATGACTCTCAATGAACTTTCTGATGAATTTGATGTGCTTGTGGCCAGCTATAGGAGATTTGCTGACTTTGACAGAAGAGAACCTCAAGATACTGTTGAGTTCAATGAATATGAGAAGTCAGTATTTCTTACAAAGGCACAAGAAGAATTAGTAAAGAACTATTATTTAGGTACTTTACCTATAGGCTCATTTGAGGAAAATGAGGCTCTTAGAAGAAGTCTTGAGGGGCTTGTCACTTAGAAGGAATATACAAATGACCAGATTGATACTGAGCCTTTATTGGAAGATCCTAAGTTTAATCATATTACCTTTAATTTACCCACTAATGTTTTTTATATAATATATGAGCAGGTAATGTGGGAAAGTGATGACAAATGTTTATCAGGTAAGGTTGCAGATGTATTCCCTGCAAAGCATGATGAGTTTTGGAGATTGAGAAGAAATCCTTTTAGGGGACCTAATGATAACAGGGTACTTAGATTGGATAATGGCAGTAATCATGTAGAATTAATAAGTACTAATAATATAGGCAAGTACACAATAAGATATGTGAGGACACCAGACCCTATAATACTTGTTAACTTACCTAATGAGACTATAAATAATAAATCAGAAGTTACTGATGTGACAATAAGTGAAGTACTTCACAGAGAGCTGTTAGAGCTCGCAGTACAAATGGCTTTACAAAGCAAAAATATAAGTAATAAAAAGCAGAGTAGTAAAGACTCTGCGGATGTTTAATTTAATACTAATAGATTATGGCAGTTTTTTCAACTAACCAAAATCGGTAGCTCTATGTTCTTGGAGTTACTAAAGGTGGTCAAACAGGTGCTGTTAAAACCAGTGCTAGTGCTGTGACCAATGTGAGTGATATTTATATAGGGAAGGATAAGGAAGGATGCCTCTATGGTGTGTATAAGGGTGCTGCAACAGTTTTGAGAACTGACCTTATTCACCCTAAGTCAGTAATGTGGGGAACTAAGTCTGCTCCTGAGGATATGCAGGTAGTTCTTAAGTCTAAGAAGCTTGAGCTTGCCGCAGGTACACAGCTGATTAGTGGTGAGGACTATGTTCTCAGAATTAATTTCTATCAGTTCTATGGTATGTCTGATGAAGACATCTATCAGAAGTATGGTGCTGTACATTGTACTGCAGCTATGACTACTAATGCCGCTGCTGCTGCTGCTTTCTGGACTGAACTTGCTTACTCTCTTATAAAGAATTTCAGCCGTGAGCATACTAAAGTTCTTGAGTTTTCAATAGGAGGCCACGTTATTACTCGTGCAACTAAGGTAAATGGTGTTATAAAGTTGTTCTATGATAACAATGGTACTGAAACAGAGGCTACTTCAAATGGTGTAGTAACAGGAGCAACTAATATCATAATTAACGAGGTATCTCAAGTAAGCGAGTGGGCACTTGGAACTAAGCAGCTTCAGAATGTACTCTTTGAGGTAATTCCTACTACCGTAAAGGATTAGGATGGTAATGACTTTGTATGGGGTACTGTAACTGATAATACTTATACAGGTACAGGAAATCAAAAGACTCCTACTCTTACTCCTGTAACCAATGGTTATAAGATTGCAGATCTTGAGTACTTCTGCATGGGTGAAAGAGGAGACCAGTATAGAAATATCTTGTGGCCTAAGAGTATTCCTACTACTTACCTTGTAGATCCTACAGCTGAGTATTATGTACTTGATATTCACTATGCTTATCAAGGTACTTGTGAGGATATTCAAAAGTCTGAAAAGACCATTACCTTTGTAGCTCCTACCAAGGATTTGATTGAGGAGATTGTCGGTAAAATCACTGGTAATGGCAAGATTGATGCAGCTAAGATTTCAGCTTCTACTAATTATGGTGAAGGTGGTAATTCTGAAGGCACTGCAGGTGATGACGATGATGATGGGAATCCTTGATAAACCTATTTATTTCAGTAATAACCTTAGGGGGAGGGGATGAGCCCCTTCCCCTTTATTAATTTAAATACTATGCTTCAATATAATGAGATAAGAATGACTCCTGATACCAAGCATCTTATAGTTGATGTTTCTGTAATAGACATGAGCTACTATGAGAATGTGTATGTTGGAGCAATAAGTATAGCATATATAGACAAGGAAGGAAAACAAGTGGTACTTCCTAATTTTGAGTACTCCACATAGAATGGCAAAATACCTGAAGGTACAAAGAGATTCAGGATATATGCTGATATAGACAGTATAGCCTACAATATGTTTATTGTCACTTCAGTGGCTGAGGGAGAACCTGCTGAGGATACCCCTTGTGGTATGAATAACAGGGAGATAAAAAAAGCTGTATTCAATACTTGTCCTATATATTAGAATCTAATGTCTGGCTTAAGAAATCTTGGAGATGATTGTAATCCTCCACAAGCTCTTATGAATCAATTCTTCAGGTATAAGGCATTCCAGCTTGCTGTTGAGACAGGTGACTATGACTCTGCAATAAAGTACTGGAATCTGTTCTTTAATAAGAAAACAAAGAAAAACTCTAAAGGATGCGGGTGCCATGGAAGATGATATAAGAGGAATAGCCAGAGAGGCTCTTGATAATTATTTTGCTGTACTTACAAAAACAGGTTACTTGAATGACAGGGATACAAATAAGTTACTGTTCTTATTATTCATTGATGATTTCCTTGATAACTTTATGGGCTATGTCACTTAGGAAGATTACAATACATTAGTAAGAATAATTAACTGCCTTGGTCAGACTGATTGTATAATACCTATGTTTGAATGTAAGTATGATGCTCAGGTAGTAGGTACTACGCTTGAGGATACTCCATTCAGAATAACAGAATGGGTAGACTTGAGAGACACTTAGACATTCGACTTAAGGTTAATAAATCGTTTATAATAACAAACTCTTTTAATAAACTTCTTGTGTAATTGAACAATTATTGTTACATTTGCACAGGAAGTTTTTAATAAGGAATAAATATGAATACTTACAGATAGATGGTATATATCATACTTGACGAGATAAAATCCTTGAACGGTGACTCAACATTCACCGAGGAGCATGTTATATTCCTGCTGAACAACTATAGGAAATTCCTTATAGAACAAAAGAAAGCTAAAGAAGGAGAATAGTCACTTTCCAAGGAGAATGAACAGACTATCTGTATTACCCTTGAGGAAGCTGATGCAATACCTGGATTAGAGTACTGTAATGACACTTATTTAAGGTCTGTAGAGGAAGTTCCTGAGATAGAGGAAGGAGCTGGAATTAATATATAGATGTCAAATCAGTTTGACATAATGACTGCTTATGTGACTAAGAACAGGTTTAAATTTGTAGGACATAATAAATGGTTAAGGAATATTATATATTGTACTCTTGCTGATGATAACCATTTATATTTCAAGAGTAATAATCCTTAGTATTTATATATGGCCTTATCTGATGACCCTGTGAAAGTATCAGGCATATTTGAAGACAGTGAGAAAGCTGCTAACCTTGCCTGTGATGATAATGGTGATGGCAGTAACTGTGATATACTTGATTAGAAGTTTCCTTTGGAAGCCGACCTTGTGCCTCAGTGCATTGAATTAGTTGTAAAAGAGTTATATGGGGCACAGTGGAGACAGTCAGATAGTAAGAATAATTCTAATGATGATTTAGCAGATCTTATTAATTATATAAGATAGAATACTAAATCTGAACTTGCAAAAAAATTAAGCTGATGAATTTAAGGGAGTTAAAGAGTAGAATAAAAAAAGTTAAGTGTACTAGAAAGCATACCATTAAGAATTCACTTGGAGTATACGATGCCTATAAATATATAAGAAAAAACAAATGGTTTGACATAGGCAGACCTCTTACTGAAAATGAATTTTATACCATAATAAGGAATGTTAATAAGACTATAGCAGATTTTATATCTATGGGATCTTCTGTAAAACTACCTAATCTTATGGGTACATTAGAAGTAAGGAAAAGACAAACCCATGTGTGTATAAAAGATGGTAAGCTGGTAAGCAATCTCCCGATAGATTGGGATAAAACAATAGAGCTTTGGGCTACGGATGAAGAATCTCTGTAGAATAAGACTCTTGTAAGATGTGAGAATAATGATGTGTTCTTTTTACACTATGTAAGAAAGAACGCTAAGTATAATAATAAGTCATTCTATAAATTTACTACAAATAGAGAACTGAAACACCAGATTACTCTAAATGCTAAAAAGGGTGACCTTGATTCATTTTTATTATATGATAAAAGAACTTCAATATATTAAATTGCAAGAGGTACTTTCAAGAGTACTCAGACATCCATTGATGCAAAAAGTGGATATGGAGACTGCTGTATAGTACACAGTAGACTTTATTCATGTATTTGGCCTCCCTAAAATGTTTGAGGATAAGCAGGCTGAAATTGACATAGAGGAACATAGGGGAGAACTCCCTTGTGACCTTATATCAATAAAACAGGTAAAGGATATGAAGACAGGAATATGCCTAAGGGGAATGACTGATACATTTGACCCTGATTTCAGGAATGACATCAGGCATACTCTTGGTTATACTGTGTATGATTAGGAGATGTCTTTTAAGACATAGGGTAGGGTAATATTTACTTCATTCCCATGTGGAAAGATTCTCATATCTTATAAATCCATACCTGTGGATGAGAATGGCTTTCCTCTTATACTTGATAACCCAGTATATTTAAGAGCCCTTGAATCTTTTATAAAGAAAGAGGTATTCACTATTTTATTTGATTAGAATAAGATAAGTGCTTAGGTATTATAGAATGCAGCAGCTGATTATGCTTGGAGAGCAGGATAGTTATAGAATGAGTTTGTTATACCAAGTGTAAGTGAGATGGAAGCCATACAAAGAAGCTGGTGTACATTATTCCAACGTACTACTGAGTTTGATGACGGATTTAAGAATTTAGGTAATCGTGAATATATAAGGAGGCACTAATATGGTAAGTGGAAAGCAAGAGCAACATATATTCCAAGGTCTGCAACAGGATTCCAGCGAGATAAGACAGGAAGCACAGTATTTAAGGGATGCTCTTAATATAAGGCTTACTGCAAGAGATTTATATCCAAATGAACAAAGTAAGGCAGGTCTTATAGTAACTAATGAGAGAGGTACTTTAGATACTGAGACTTATTTCAAAGGCACCTACTTAGGGCATTGTGTGATAAACAAAAAGCTGGTGGTGTTCACACATTGCCCTGGAAATATTGAATATCCTGTGGATGGGGATAATGGACCTTGGGGACCTGATTATATTTATCTTATTGACTATACTAACGCTGAGACCATTGATGACTGGTAGGATGAGGGTGCTATTGAGCTATACAATGGTAACTTGAACTTTGACTTGGAGCATCCTATACAGACACTTGCAAGTTATGAGACCACATATGCCCAGAAGGTATATTGGGTGGATGGCAAGAATCAGACAAGGGTTATAAATGTGGTAAGTGATAAGATAGACCATCATGGTGACAATACTCAATTTGACTTTGCGAGAAAATTAAAGCTTGAAGAGACAGTCACCATAGAAAAAGTAAACAGGACAGCAGGAGACTTTGAGTCTGGCGTGATACAGTATGCCTTTACATACTATGACCAGTTCATGTAGGAGAGTAACATATTCTATGTGTCACCCTTATATTATATATCTCATCTTAGCAGGGGTGCCTCTCCTTAGGAAAGGTGTGCTAATGCTTTCAGTATAAATGTGAGGAATGTAGATACCTCATTTGATTATATCAGAATATACGCCATACAGAGAACGGCACTTAATGTTGAACCTATAGTAAGAAGGGTTCAGGATGTCGACTTAAGCAGTCTTTCAAGGTACAGCCATGAGTATCAAGACATAGGGGTCGAGACCCTTGATGGTATGTGGGATATACCTGATTCAAGATATGATGTTTCTCCTGGAAGCATTGGACTTACCTTACCTGTAGAATATACATTGGAGTATAGTGAAGATAATCAGACATGGCAGTCAGTCACCATACCAAATGATAGTCCTGAAATTGTGACAGGGTGGGGATTTCAATTACCAAGATGGAAAATACCTCAGCACGTTGACCCTGATAATCCTGTATACAATGACACAGACCCTGCTATTGGAGATGATAATCAAGACAGCGGAGATGTCCCCCAGGAGGAAGAAATTAAAGCTTATTGTTATTATCCTGCTTTTATATCAAAATGTCTAGTTGTTAAGTATAATGAGCATCCTAAGTATGTGCTGAAGGTAACTGGAAGTGGCAACACTTATTATGTGGCACCTGAACCAAGAAAAAATGTTTATATATTTAGTTTTGATGATAAAACTATTATTGTCCAAGGATTACATAAATATAAGGAATTTCCCTTAAAGGATGACCCTAGCAGTAGTCAGTCATGGAGAAATGTACTTGAAACCAGAATAAAACCCACTATATTTACAGAGGCTCCTGATATTACAGAGGAGACATCATTCACATATGTGGATACAGGAGGTGGAGAATCTGTTGACCCTAAGGAGTTGCTATTCCTTGGCAGTGCTGCTGTCATACCCCAGACTATGTGCCAGAAGGATGGTACATTATTCTTAGGTAATATAAGGACTTAGAATGTGGGAATGTTTGACTCTGAAGGTAATATAATAAATGGCACTTCTATTAATAATATGTTCTATAATATAGGTTCCATATCTTCAAGTACACATAATATTGTCCTGCCTCATACCACTACAGGAATATATAGTCATTATAACTCTCTTAATGTGGGATATACTGCTGGATTTAAGCATAATGAATGGTACAGGTTAGGGTTACAGTTCCAGGATAATACAGGAAGATGGTCTTCTCCTGTATGGATAGGAGATGCCTAGGAAACTGAGTACCCGAAGTTCTGTGAAGATGAAACAGCCGATGATGATGGTCAGCTGACTATTCCTGGATTTTCATATACAATGAAAAGTGATGTGTTACAGACATTCATAGAGAGTAATCCACAGTATGTCAAAGTAAGACCTGTTGTCATATTCCCTGATGCTAAGGAAGCCAATGTTCCTATGCAAGGATTGCTTCAGCCTACATTGTACACATAGCAGCATAGGGAAAAAGACAAGGATTTATATGCATAGTCTTCTTGGTTTGTAAGACCATTCAGGTATTTCTCAGGGGTACCTATAGAAAAATACACTGACAGTGAACAGCTTGGTTACAGACATGGCTTGTCGTTGCCATATGATTATTCTGGTTTAATTAATAATAAGGAGGGCTATAACTTTATACGTAGAACCGAAATACAGGGTATATATGACAAAGCAAGCGGTACTGGTGAAGACAAATATGCAATGAGGTACAGAAGGGATAATAGCTTCCTGACATTCCACTCACCAGACATTATATTTGATGAGGATAATTGGTACAATGACTACAGGTCTTTTAAACTTAGGTCAGTGGCAAGAATGCAAGTTACAGCAATATTAAGAGACTGTGATATAATATTAAAGTCAGGTCCTATAAGTGACCAAGCATCTGCATTTCAGCATTACTCAGCCGCATATGATTTAAGGATAGATCAGGGGGCTGAAAGCATGAGTAGCTGGTATGACCACTGGCAACTGTCACCTACAGGATTGTATTATGAGGATTTCTTTGTTGATGATGCCAGAGACCTGAATAAATCTGAGGATGGCCCTGTGTACTACCCATACAGTTATGGGTATGAATCAAGTAATAAATATAAAATGTCTTCTCCTGTAAAATGGGCTGTATACCCATGGCACAGGAAAGGGTCACTTAACAATGATTCTGACAGGTCAATAGTATAGGGTATACGCAGTGCTGAGTTGGAGACAAAGAAAGAGTCAAGGTTACTTTATAATGGTAGTTTTGAAGATCTTCATAATACTGTTGATTGGAATATAGGTGGTAAGTTAGGTTATACTCAGAGTGTGCTTGATGCCCAGCTTTTTAACAGTGATCAGATGGAGATTATCAAAGTCAATGGTAATATATATCAAGGCAATGTTGACACTTTGCTTACTCCGATGATGTATAGTGGGTTTTATTTTGCCTATGGTAATGGTGATATATAGGCAAATTCATTATTTCAAAAAGATCCTGTAAATACTGATTTAAGTGCACCAATTCAAGGAACCACAAAACTTGTTGGGGCTTAGGATGCTGATGCCCATGATGGTACAAAACCAAAACCAAGAATATATTGGCGTGGTATAACAAAGGAAGATTCAAGTTCTGGTAATAACGGTTGGGATAATGTAGGTGACAGTGATGGTTCTCTTGTAGGATAGAAAAGCAATGTGAGAATGAAGTACAGAAGTACTCCTCACATAGCACTGCAGTTAAAAGATGAGCTGGATGTTTAGGCACAATATGATGTATATCCGTTAGCTGAGTTCTACAGGTATGATGACGGTGATAGTGAGGAAAGAAAGAAATATATGTTCGGAGGACTCAGTGAGGATGCTCTGAGGTCAAGAACATGGATACCTGCAGGAGAACCAATAAGACTCGACACACTTGCTAATAATTCTTATAAAATAAATTTCACAAGGGGGGATACTTGGTTTCAGAGATATGACTGTCTTAAGACTTATGCATTCACCAATGAAGACCAGAACCAGATAATTGACATTGTATCATTCTTCGTTGAGAGTAGGATTAATCTTGATGGTAGATATGACAGGAACAGGGGTCAGGTTAATAATACTTATATGAATCCTGCTAATTTCAACAGACTTAATAATGTATACAGTCAGCGTGATAATTTCTTTAATTATACTATACTTGAAGACCAATTCTATGAGGCTATTGATTATCCTAACCAGATAACATGGGGAAATGAGAAGATACCTGGTTCTGATGTTGATTAGTGGACTAAGGTAAACCTTGCCGCCACATATAATATGGATGGTGACAAAGGCCAGATAAGGGCTTTGTATAATTGGAATAACACTATATTCTGCTTATAGGATAAAGGCTTCAGTACACTGTCATTCAATGCAAGAGTATAGATAGAGACATCTGATAACAATCCTATAGAGATAACTAATAACTATAAGATGGATGGTGCACAGTATTTACAGGATGATGTCGGGTGTGTCAATAAGTTCTCTGTGAGAGGGACAGCATCAGGATTATATTTCATAGACTCCATTACCAGAAATCTTGTGAAGTTTGATGGTAAGCAGCTTAACAATGTAAGTCTTACACATGGGATGTCAAGGTGGTTTACCCATTTACCTGTAAATGGCTGGACACCTGAATTACAAGGGCAGGCATGCAGACTGTGGGGAGATCCTGTCAATAATGATGTGTATGTAAACAGTCCTGATAAAAGTATATGTTTCTCAGAAGTGCTTGATTAGTTCACATCATTCCTCAGCTACCATGAAGCTTATGATGTTGCCAACATACAGGATTATTCATTTGCTTTTATACCGGGAAATGGTACTACAAATATGCATATGTTGTTCCAGGGTTCTTATAATTATTTCTTCAATAAGTTCAGACCTTTCTATATTGAATTCATATCAAATGCTGAACCAGAACAACATAAGATATTCACTAATGTTGAGATAAGAGGGCACTTGTGGAAATATGATTATATGCAGAAAGAATCAAAACCTGAGGATATTGTATTGAGTAAATTGTTTGACACCATAGAAGCATGGCATGACTATCAGACTACAGGAGAGGTTGAGCTGTAGAAAAAAGCAGTGGTACCCTCAATAATGAAGGACAAGTTTGGTATATGGAGAATGAATATTCCAAGGGAAAAAGGGCAGCTTCTTACAAGGATGTCAAATGAATGGCTGGATATAAAGCTGTCAAACACCAAAGACTTGGATAAACTTAAGTTTGAATTATATGATGTTGTAATAACTTACTCAGTTGATTAGAATCAAACTACTAATTCCGCTAAGTAATTTACTTATGCGGAATTTATTTTTTTATTAATTACTTGTTAATTAAATTATTTATATGTATCTTTGCCATAAAATTGAATATTATGCCTATAGATTATACTAATTTATACTACTAGTAGGGATTGCAGGACTATGGAGCAGCTGGAGGGTTAATACTTAATTCTACAATGACTCCTTAGGTATTGAATACCACAATATCACCTGTCTCTACTATAAACACTGGTGGAGGCTCTTTAACTCTTGTGAAAAACAAAACTTCCAAGTTTGGTAATTTTCTTGGTTGGATGAACAGTACCAATAAGAGTGGTAAGAATGTCTGGCAGTAGCTTGCTACCAGTACTCAAGGATTCAATGGGGATGTGACTAAATATATGAACAGTACAAATAAGTTTGGACTGTCAAAAGCTAATAACCCATTCTCAAAAGGTAACATCAAATCAGGTGCAAGTAGTGCCTTACTTGGAACAGCTGCAGGAATGGTTAACACTTATGCAAACAAGTGGATAAGTGATGGCTATAAGAATGGTGTGGGGCAGGGTATAGCTACAGTAGGTAATACTGTAGGAGGTCTTGTAGGCAACTTTAACCCTGTGCTTGGTGCTGCTATATCCGCAGGTTCTGGTATAATAGGAGGAATAGTGCAAAGAGGTATTGGAATTAAAACCAATGAAAAGGCACTGAAGACTGCCAGAAGTAATATAAACAGGGGGCTTATGTATCAAGGCAACGCAAGCAGCTTTGATAATGTGTAGGAAGCTCCTATCATGCAGAACCATAATACTATATATAAAGGAGGCTGGTGGAATAAGAGAAATGCCAATAAGAAAAACAATAGACTTGTTAATCACGAGCAATATGCCATGAATAAAGCCGGGAATGAAATGCTCAATAATGTTGCAGTGTTAAACCATAAACAGACGAATAATATGTTAGCTAATTATAGTGCCTTGGGAGGACCTATTGTAAATATGGTGAATGGTCCTACAGATTTCTGGCTTGCAAGTCAGCAGCTTGCTTTGTAGAATAAAGCAGTTGACAATAAGAACAAACCAGCACAGCTACCAAATAGCTTTACTAATATAAATGCCTTTGGCGGAGACCTGCAGACACATGGTGCTGACTGGTCTACAGGACTTGCTCATATAAACAAGGGTAAGACACATGAGGAGAATCCTAAGGGAGGAGTAACTGTAGGGCATGATAATTAGGGAGTACCTAATATGGTTGAAGAGGGAGAGACTATTGCCAACACCAAAGAGTTTGGTGGTAAGGTAGTAAAGGATTATGTGTTCTCAGACAGACTTACAGTACCTGAATACAGTAAAGAGCATAAGGATGAGGAACTTCCTTATGAAATGAAGGCATTGAAGAAATATGAAGGCAAGACATATGCTGACGCAAGCAAGGCACTTGAGAAAGACTCAGGTGTTGATGAAAGACCTAATGATGTGATAGCACAGAATATGATGGCAGTGGGAGGAGACTTACTCAAGCAGTCGTAGGAGAAAGAGAGAATGAAGAAGATGCTTGAGGAGCTTATGCAACAGATAGACCAATTACCACCAGAGCAAGCTCAAGCTGTTCTTATGTAGATGGCATAGATGATGCAACAACAGCAACAAGGTGAACAGCAAGATGTACAGCAAGATGTACAGCAAGGTGAACTTCAGGGTATGGAAATGCCATAGGAGCAGCAGATGCCTTAGGAACAAGTAATGTCATAGGAGCAACCTATGATGGAACAGCCTATGCCTGAAGAACAAGTGCCTCAAGAAGAAGTACCTTAGGAAGAACCTTATACAGGAGAGCCATATCAAATGTCTCCTGAGGAGCAAGCTATTGCACAAGAGCAAGTTCCTGTATAGCAGGCTTATGGTGGCAGTATAAACAGATTTGACGGAGGTGGTTATATAACTAGGGACAATTTTAACCAGTTATTGAAGCTGGCAGGTACTCCAAATAATGCCTATATGTATGACCGGCTTCCTAATGATTTAATGGGTGGAATAACGTTCTTACAGCATATATTCCCTACAATAAATGCAGGAACATTTATAAGCTACTTGGAACCAAAAGCTGTTGCTGAATTTAAAAAAACTTATGCATCACTTGATAATTCTGCAAAGCAACAGTATAGAACATTATTTGATGCATCAAATGTTACTAAGGGAGGAGCTCTTGATTATGCTACAAGAAGATGGCTTGTTGATAAAAATGGATGGACTGAGGAGCAGGCGGCAAAAGAAACTTATGCAAGTCAGTATGATAATGCGGATGCCATCAGAAGATATGCAAAAAGAAATTCAAAGAAAGATGACTTTATAAGGGGCTCAGGTTATGCTGACAGGGATTCATTTATCACAGCTGTGGATAATGAAGCAAATAAGACTATACAGGAAGCTCAGTACTTAAGGGATGTATAGAAGAAGAACTCTGTAATTCCATGGAAAGAATTAGAGAGTCAGAATCTGAGTTTATAGCAAGTAAAGGGATTATATTCCAGTATATTCGGAGCTGAACAAGCAGAAAAATCCTTTAAGAGTCCTGCCTTTAAAGATGCGGGTACAGCATTTAATAAACTTAAGGAGGATGTCGGTAAAGCTGGCACATAGAATACTCCTGAGGCTATGTATAATGCTATTATGAATTATAATAACGGCATTACTGGCTCAGGATTGCCTGATAGTTTTACAAAAATAGATGACTTAAGTAAACTAGCATATTTAGGAGGAATAGATAATCCTTCAAATTATGATATTGATTCTCTTACTTGGGGAGATAAGAAGGAAGATTAGTTGCTTACTGAATCAGTCAAAGGAAAAGATGGTAAGAATTATATAAGATATGTACCATGGGCAGACCCCAAAACAGGTAAGTTTAATTTTGAGAATAAACAGTATACTCCTATGGAGTATGAGAATACTGATAATTATTCTAAGCCTAGATGGAATCTGCTACAGCGCCTGTATAAAGCCAAGAAAGAGCAAGGTGATAAATTTAATTTCAACAACTTTGTTCAAGAAGATGATTTCTGGAATAACTTCATGAACTCAATGCAGGGAGTATATTAGAAACGTTATCCAGGAAAAAAGTATATAGATGATTATGGTAACCGTCTTTCTGATTTTACAGAACTTTTAGGCAATGTCAGTGATTAGCAATTAGAGCAATGGTTTGGAGATAAAGGAGACTATAATAGTTTTCTCAACTTTATAAAAGGGAGAAAGAATCCTATAGCTGGTTCATTGTTTTATGATGCCAAGACAGCCATGAATCATCCTTCATGGAAAACAACCTCTTTGAAAGGCCCAGGCAGCAGGGATGTTTATTATACTGTTGATAAAGACGGTAACCGTACTTATTATAATTATGGACCTTGGCAGAATGGTTGGGATAAATACATAAGGAAAGTAGGAGAAAGAAGAGTATTAAATGATGTCGGTGATAAGGAGGGTAATATTACATATGGACAGCAAATAGAGTTTTTACAACCAGGTAATCCTATAGATATAACAGATTGGATTAACAGGAGAAAATATATTGCTGACCATAAGGACGATGGACTTAATGGTGTGAAAAAGGCAAACAAGTATGATAACTTCCCTACAATGCCTGTGTGGCCATTTGGTGTAGGACTTGCAATGCAACTTGGTTCTCTTGGTTATAACCTGGCTAATCCTCTTGATACAGCATACTTGGATGAATTAGCCTCATATAGTAAACAAAGTCATTATAAGGAACCTTATGCTACTTTTGACCCTGGATATCAGCCTTACAGACCTATTAACAGCAGGGCACTGACAGAGCCTATGACAGGTGCTGCCTTAGCAGCTAACAGACAGTTCAGGAATATGAGTGCTGGTAATTATGGTCAGGCTATGGCACACATAGGAAACCAGACTAACAGCTATCTTGATAAAGTAGGTCAGTCATACTTATAGGCAGAAGCTCAGGATAGGGCACACCAAGGAGATGTATTTAAAAATAATTTTATGGTTAATCAAGCTAATGCAGAACATAATGCTAATATGGCTAAAGCAGCTTCAGATGCATTCAGTAAGGCAGGCAATGAGGCAATAGCAGGTCTCAGTGCCGCATATAAATATAAGCAAGAGGCTGAAAAAGCAAAGGGTGATGCCCTAAGCTCAAGCTTATCTGGGATAGCCAATCTTGCTAATTCTTATGCTCAGCAGCAATATCAGAATCAGCTTATTGGCTGGGGTGCTTACCATAATGCATGGGCTCCTGGAATCCATATAGCTGATAACTCATATCATAGTACAGCATATGGAGGCCCTGTAAGAAGAAGTGTTAGAAGAAGTTTAATCTGATAAATAGGAAGGAATATGGCTAATTATAGTATAGTAGTAGATACAAGTAATTTTAAACCTTTTGACCTTAATGCTCCTTTGAGTGTATTAAGGGATTACAGGGATGCTTATTATAGGTATGAAGATGCTTTAAATAAGATAGCTGAAGAGAATGGCATGTATTAGCTTCCTATTCCTGATGGTGATAACGCTCAGCAATAGGCTATATATGACTAGTATGCAAAGTATAACAATGACTTTAAGGAAATATCAGCAGACTTTGCAAAAGGTATGAATTGGAGGAATGCTTAGCTTGTAAGGGATATTAACAGAAGATATGGTCTTGAAGCCAAGCCTATTAAGCAAGCAGTGGAGAACTACAATAAGTTCATGGAAAATAAAAATAATATAAGAGCTAATAAGGATGCCAGATTTGGTAAAGATCCTTCAATATATGACTTTGTAGGAGGAAAAGTACCACAGCTATAGGTAAAGGATGCAAAAGATATCCAAACTGGTGCAGCAGCAATAATGAAGGGACTTAGTAGTATTATAAAGGATGATCCTAAAGTCAGACAAAGTATTATGGAAGGTTATGACCTTTACATGAGTGGTGGATTAAATCAAGACAATGCTAAGGCATTAGTACAGGCTTTAAATGATTATAATGAAAGGACTAATTATAAGCATAATAGTGCTGTATAGAATTATATGGATGCCCTTAACAGGTATTATGATTCATTAGGTGTGCAGGATTGGGATGAGTCAGAGAAGAGAAAAGTATGGAATGATGTTGTAGTTGGAGCTATGTCTGCTATGCCTGAAAGAGAAGAAAAGCTGTATGAAAAATTAGATTTAAAGAGAGCAGGTGAAAAGGCATCTATTGCTGCTACCTATGAAAATATAGCAGCATCTAAATAGGATAGGTATCATAAAGCTTAGCTATTCCCATATCAAAGGACAGCATTAATGCTAGAAAATCAAGGTAAAGCATTGGGTAATCAAAAGAGTGCCTTAGAATTAAAGTATGCTAGAGAAGATAGACCTTATACAGTAAAAGCAAGGAATCTCAACTATGATATTTCTAAGTTAGAGCATGATGAAAAATTGTATGATTTTAATTAGAAGAAGGAAAGAGTACAGAATATAGATTTATACAATAAAGTTGGTGGTAAACGTTGGTATTTTGGGGACCCCAGAAACAGTAGAGTTACTGAAGGTCAGAGGATGATATTAAATCATAAAAATCCCAACTATGATGTAGTAGTTGGAAATGACTCCTTTAGATTTACTGGTACTAGGGGTAAATGGGTAAGACAAGATGGGTAGATCTTTACAGAACAACAACTTGTTGGTTTAATAGGAGTAGCAGATGGAAAATCCAAGAAAGCTGAATACAAATATAATGATTATGTAAGAGCAGGGAGGACAAAAATGATAGGCAAGAATGGCAAATCCTATGTAGAGACTGATATACCGGGAACAGTGATGGGTATAGATAATAACTTCTATTCTACTGCTATACTTAATTAGGCACCTTCAAAGTCAAGTAGTTAGAATAGGAAGAGATACACAGCTCCAGGAGCTAAGGATCCGATTACCGCTGATTTTGGAAATAAGCAAGTAACGCTCTACAATCTTCCGACAAAAAAAACTACAGGAAGTGGCATAGATAAAAAAGAAGTGTCAGTAGATAACTACAAGATAGCAATAGAGGATAGTGATGGAACTGTAAGAGTACATGATATTGGAAGTATAACTCCTGACTAGTATCAGAGTTTATCAGTTGATGTTCATAATCTTGCTGAAAAAATAAAAAGGGGTGATAAATAGTATACAGACAAAGAGCAACGACTGCTTACTCTATTAGGTATCTATTATAAACTTCCAGGAGATGATATATCATATGACATAGATGGTAGCTCAGTAAGATAATAAGTAGTAAATAAAAATTAGTTAATCAAATTAAAATAAAATAATATGGGATTTTTTGACATCTTTAAAAGTCCATTTTCTGTACTAAGTGAATTGGAAGCAAAGAAAAAGGAGTTAGAAGAAAAAGAAAAGAGAGAAGAAGAGGAAAAAAAGAAAGAGTTTAGGGAAAAATTAGGAAGACCTAGTACTACTGGATTATAGGGGGCTTCTGCAAGAACCGCTGATGAATGGTAGAAAGCTAAGACTGGGAATACTAAACCATCTCTTTTTTAGTGGACAGATAAGTAGATAGAGCAAACACTTAAAACAAATAGTGGTAAAGAAAAATTTAATAGTTATTGGAAAGAGTTAGATTTAGCAGATAAAGTAGACTATCTGAAGAATTTTCATGTAGAAGATACTTCAGGTTTAAGTAACTATGAAAAAGCTCTTAATAATTATTATTCACCATATAAAGGAGTTGATGGCAGAACTTTTGATTAGCTAAATGATAAAGAAAAAGATGCTCTTTTTCGTGATTAGTTATTTGATGTTGAAATAGGAAAAATATATGATAGAATAAAAACTCCTGATGGTAAATATCATTATGATGCTCTTCCTGAAAGACTTAAACAGTTAGAGAAAGAAAGACTTCAAAAACTAGGATAGTATGAAGATGTCAGTGTTGATGCTGCAAATCAAAAAAGTTATAAGGAATTTAGTGGAACTGATATATTCCCATATTAGGATTTAGAGGGTAAAGAAAGAGATAGAATATTAAGGGATATTATGTTGGAAAGTACTTTTAAGAATCACCCTTAGTATAATAATATCAAACTTTTACATCCTCAAGTACGACAAAAACTTTATGATAACCCTGAAGTATTAAATAACCAAAATGGTTAGATGATAAAGGATGCTGACTTGGAAGAACAAATAGAGTCTTATTATCATCCTATATTAGGAAAATATAGATAGCTTAGAGATAAGCTAGCTAGATCCATAGATAAAATGAACCAAAGTGCAGGCAGTGATCCTCATGGATTATGGCACACATTCCTTACTGGAGAAGGTAGTGCAGGACAGAAGGCAATGGTAGGTCTCTTAACATTAGTTGCTACCAGAGGTATGGGAATTAAAGGACTTCCCTCTGCAGGTGTGATGACTGCTGCCAATATGGATTGGAATAAAATTATTACTGACGTCACTGGAAATGATGAAGCTAATATATTAAGAGAAGCTGATTTAGAAAGTGTACAAAAAATAAATGAATCTATTGCTAAGTATTTACCACAAGCTAAAAGTATCTTAGATAATACTTAGTTAGATACTGACAATAATAATAATAATAAAAATGAAATTGATACCTTATGGGAAGACCTGACTTCTGAAAATAATTAGTGGAAAACTTTTGGTTATAAGGAAGAAGCACAAGCTTATTTTAATTAGAGTAAAAAGAAAGACCTTATAACAGAAACACTTTTAGTAAGTGATATGTATGGGCAGCCTCAAGCTCTAAAATACTTTAATGATAAATTGAATGATGAGATATCCGAACTTTAGGATAGTGGACCTAAGTCATTCAAAAGAATGCAAAAGGCAATAGCTACAAAAGCAGTTGCCAGCTTTGCTCAAGGCATACTATCTACAGAACTGCTTTGGCAAGGAGGCAAATAGATGGTGGGTGCCATTATGGATGATGATGAATTGGTACAAGAAGGAGGACAAGCAATCAATAATCTTCCGTTAGGTCTGAAGGCTGATGGTACTAGAGCTCCATTTTTATTAAACTTAAAATATTGGGATGGTGTTGATAAAATGAATGTCTGGGACCCTGATTACATAGACAATGTGAACTATGGTATTTATGAACCAGATGGTAAACATCCAACAAAAGAATTTAGTAAATATTTACAAGAAAATAAAGGTAAATATAAAGGAAAGAATTTAGATGAAGATGATATTATAGATAAATTAAAAGAAGATTATATATAGGAACAAGAACAAATTGGTATATATAATGGAACTGGTATTTCAGAATATGTAAGAATACCTAAAACTGGAGAGGAGCATACTATACTTAGTATGAATACTTGGGAATTTGGTACAGGTATGATGGGATATGTATTTGGCCAGAATGCTTTAAGACGTACTACTTTAGGAATAGGAAAAGGAATGAATGCCATTGGAAGAGGTCTTGGATACGTTGGAAATAGTATTAGTAATACAAGAGCAGGAATTGCCATGCAAACTGCAGGTGCTAAATTCGGTCAGATTTTAAAACCTCTTACCAGTAAAATGTCTATAAGTCCTGCTAAAAATTTATAGATAAAGAGCTTTTTTAGGGACTTTGGAAAAGATTTCCGTAATACTTTGGATGCTAATCTAACTTCTGCTTCCATATCATTTGGGTATGGTTTTGGTGCTATGGATGACATACAAAGAAGTGGTTTAGAATCTTTAAGATAGGGTATTCAACAAAGAATGGAAACTGAAGATTTAAGAATCCAAAGTGAATCTGATCTAAATGGATATGCTGAAATGTGGGGCAATACCAATTCACAGAATCAGTAGGAAGTTGGTTTCTCTCAAAGATATCGGCAATTCAGAAGTTAGATAGACAGCTACTCAAATTCTGTTCAAGCTAATTTTTAGAATGAGTTGTAGCAGAAAATGTCAGAAAATCCTAATTTTACGGAAGAAGATGCAAAAAAACTTTGGAGGTCTTATGCAGAAAAATTAAATAGAACAATATCAACAGCAAGAGAAGAGTTCATAGATAAAGAACTTAGGCAGTACCACAAAGAAGACTTAGCAGACTTAAGAAACAATAGTATAAAGGGTTTTTACACACAAGCAGCAATTGAGCAATATAGAATGGCTACTTTCATGCCTAGATACAATAGATTGGTATTTAGAGATGTTGCTCAAAGAATGGGAAGAGTAGCTAATAGGTTACCTTTTGAAAATGTATTTAAAAGTTTATACAGAGGAAAGTTAGCTTCAACTGTGGTAAATAGAACCACAGGGGCTATTGAAAGAAATACTGGAAGACTTAGAAACTTTGCAGAAAAGACTACAAACGTTTTAAGGCAAGTCTGGGCAGGAGCTTATAGTAACTATATGGATGATGTAACATCTGCATACACAAAAGGGTACTATATAAATGATTATAATAATTATTTAGCTCATAAATATGATTCAGATGCTTGGGGATATGAAGCAAGTAATTTATCTAATTTCATAGCTGGTGTAAACAGTGCATAGGACATGATGACAGATCCTCAGGCTTTGTATGATGCTTTTATTGGTGGTATTGGTACATCATTGCCAGGTGTTCCATATGGAGTTTTTAATTTAGCCACACATGTAATTGGGAAAGCTTCATTCAAAAAAGGATGGAATTCTTTTACTACAGAAAAAGATACTGGTAGAAAACTTACTCCTATTGAAATTTGGGGAAAGCTTTTTAACAATGGTGTTCTTACTGCTATAGGAGAAGTTAATGCAGCCAATTATTATAGGGATAAAAAACTAAATGCTATCTCAAAAGCAGGAAAAATTCTTATATAGGCTACTGAATAGGAATTAAAAGAAAGAGGAATACCTACTATATTTTCTTCTGCTTTACTCACAAGCTGGGCTGAACAAATAGACGATATACAATCTGAAATTATTGATGTTTAGGATGGAAAAGAGGGATTAGGTTTTAGTTTATCACAACTAATACATGATAGTATTGAAGAGTTGGGAGAAAATGAAAGCAGCAATCCTTATGCAGAATTGTTACATAATATACAAAGATTAGCTAAGGGTAATTATAAATCTCAAAGCAATATACCCTATGAGCAATATAGTGAAGAAGGTACTGGAAAAACTTCAAGTAGAGCTTCTAGATGGGCTACAAACTTAGCAATAGCTCTAAGTAATTATGCAAATAGAAGTGAAAATCCGAATAATACAAAAAAAGATGGTATAAGGGAAGAGGATGTTGATGCTTATATGCAGGATCCTGTTAATGCAGAACGAATTTCAAAAGAAAAAGATAGGTTAGAAGAAGAATTTGAAAAACAGGATACAGAAACAGACCGTGATACTTTTATTGACAATGGCTTAAGATAGTATGCTGCAGACAGAATACAAAAAAATGCTAAAAAATTTTTAGATTTTTACAAGTCTTTTCATAATAACTTAAAAATAACGAGGCAGTACTTTGGAATAAGTGACAATAATGATAGGGATGCAGCTTTACAAATGGCATACAACCTTACCATGTATGAACGTTGGAAAAAAAGATTACAAAGTCTAAATAAAAAAATAGAAGATTCTGAAGAGTGGAATTAGAATAGAAGTAGTATAGTACAATTTAGAAACATTGGTTATATTAATAGAAAAATAAATAATCTTGAGACAGAGATAAAAACTGCTCAAGCAAAGAGGGATAAATATGCAAAAATGAAGGATTCTTTGCATAAGGTTAGAAAGCATGGTAATGAAGAAGATGCTTATAATGTAATGCAGGAATTTTTTGCTATGACTGGAGAATTAAGTAAAGAAGATTTAAATCAGTTTAAGAGGCAATGGCAAGAAGCTGTAAAGGGTGATAATCCTTCTATTAACCGTTTTTCTGTAGTAAGAGATGCTGAAAGAAGAATGGAAATATTAAAAAAAAGTTATGATAATATTATCAGCTACAATAAAACTCTCCATGAGCAAGCATTGGCATATAAGAAGGAGACTTTAAAAGATGTTGATCCTGCCTTAGTTAAAGAAGCTGAGGAAGCTTATGAAAAATTATCTCAACTAAAAAAGCCTGAAATAAAACTTGAATTGGAAAGTACTCCAAAGTCAAGAAGGTTTTTAAAAGAGATGGAAAAAAGACATCCTCAAGATAAAGCAACTAAAGAAGAAAAACAAGAAAGTCCAGAAAATAATGAGGGTCAAGAGAACTAGGAAAAAATCACAGAAGAAACTCAAAAAGAGACCCCTATTACAGGATTGGAAAAAATAAAAAATAAAAAGGAAGCAGACAAACAAGTTCAGGAATTAGTTCAGTATGAAAAAGAATATTCAAAATTAAATAGAAAAGTACATGAGAATACCCCTGTTATTACTGCTGAAGAAATAGTACATTTAAATCCTGCTGATAGAGCTACTCTTATATTAGAGAAAAAGGAATACAGCAGACAGCAACAAGAAGAAATTGACAAATATTTAGAGTTAGTAGAAAATGAAGGAAGAATGGCAACTTTCTTTAACTCGGAAAACTATTATAATGTTGAAGATGTATTAGATGCTGGAATACTGTATGAGCGATTGCAGAGTACTGACAAATTACTAAAAGAGATGATTAAATCTCCTGCAGTATATGCTCATTATAGTAGACTAGTAGCTAAGAATCTTTTGACAGCACAATCGTTAAGATATATGCTATCCCCAGAATTTCAACAACATATGTAGATTATATCTACTATATCTAATATTGTAGGAGCTATTCCTACTATAAAAGGAAGTAACCATATAAATAATTAGAAAATAGTAAATACTATATTAACTACTCTCAGTAAATACAAAGAAGAGATTAAAGATTGGGAAAGTCCTACTTAGCTGTTAGAAGCTTATGATGAACATGCTAATGAGATTATGGAAGCTTTAGATCTTAATGAAAATATTACTAGAGAGGCTATAGCTGGAAAAGGTTTATTACCAATGCAATCATAGATAAATGAGGATAATGGTATAAATAGCATAAGAGATATATTTGAAAGAACTCTAAATAATTATTTAAAGGATTAGCAAGATAAAAAAGAAAGAAATAATCCAGAAAATGCTCCAGATAGAGAGTCTACATATACTGAACAATAGCAGAGATAGGATGAGTAGAATAACTCAGAGGAAGTAGTTACTCCAGAAGAAACTGATACTGCTGAAGAATAGACTTCAGAAGAAGAAACTGTAGAACAAATTACAGAAGAAATAATACAGGAAGATCAAGCTTAGACACCTCCTGAAAGAATAAACAACACTATAGATGATTTACTTTCTCCAGAAGAGTTGGCAGCAAAAGAAGAAGCTGCTAAAGCAGAAGCTGAAAGACAACAAGAATTAAATAATAAAGCCATAGTTACTTACACAGAAGAACTTAAATCAACTTCTGAGGATATTGTAGAAGAACATAAAAACCAAGCAAGACTGGCAGCTGATGCCATGTTTGAGGTTCTTAGAGATGAAAATGCATCTATAATAGATAAAATAAATGCATTTTCAGCATACAATAATCATGAAGTAAGAATTAAAATAGAAGGAGTTAAAGATGATATATTAACTCAAGAAGAGCAGTAGGAGTTACAAGCTTTTCTAGACAAAATATTAGCAGAAGGGTATAGCTATGATAGCAGTATCCCAATGCCATACTCTTAGACTGCTAATACCACAGCTGAATTTAGAGAAGGTATTAATTTACCTGAAGGTTCACAAATTATAAGTTGGTGGAAAAAACCTATTATATTTAAAGATGGTGAGGTAATTCAAGATGGAGAACCTATAGTATTGCAAGGAACTAAAATTATACAACCAGAAACTCCTAATAATCCTATAGAAGGAGAAGAATCTGCTGACCCTATCCAAGAGTTGTATGACGCCAATGAGGTAATTGAGACTGGTGATGGTGTATATATACCTCTTGCAAAAGGAGTCAAAATACAATTTCCTGATAATATTGGAGGTCATATTATTGAAATATAGGAAGTGCTCAAGGATAATGGGCATACTGTCTTGAGGGTTGTTCGCACAGACAGAAATGGTGAGACTGTAGAAGAAGAACGCCCAGCAGGAACTTTGGCTGATACTAACAATCTCACGGTATTTGCTCCTGATGGCACTGAGATAACAAATTACATGAAGAGTCAGGCTGATAATAATCAGTCTCCTGTTGATAATAATACAAATGAAACTCCCACAGCTCCATCTGAAAACAAGACCGAAGGAAATGAAAATGATAGGATTGGTAAAACAGTCAATAGAACAGAATTGCATGAGGGCGATAGAATCATATTGATAAACAATAATGGTGAGCACCTCAAGCGCATGAATTTACTGCATGAGTCTGTAGATGAAGTTTTAGAGATAATTGCTGTTGGAAATGGTATTGCAGCAAAAGTTTTTGGAGTTAATGAAAGACCTTTTATAATAGCTTATGATGATGAGATTCCTTATGCTTCTGATTATCCGAAAGCTTTAATAATAGGCAAAGTTTCTACAGATCAATCAGAAGAAGGTAGTCAAGAAGGGGAAGTAAATAAGGAATCCAGTGAAGAACAAATTATTAACAATTGGATTAACAATCCTCAGATAGTAGAAACAATTAAACAATACTGTGTTGGAGTAAGTAGTGTTGAAGAAGCAGTACAAAAGATGTTATAGGACACTGAAAATCCAGCACTGAAAAATTCATTAAATAATATATTAAAATATGAGAGTAGTAGAAAGATAATAGAGCAGATTATACAAGAATGTAATAAGACAAAATCTCCTTCTAATACTGAAGGAACACAACCTCAATCTCCTAAAAGTAAAGACCCTAAATATAATGAAAAAAGAGATGAGGCTGAAGGAGATGTTGGCAATATAATTAATAATGCTAAAGGTAAAGCTAAAGAGTCTATTTTTAAAGCGTATGTTGAAAAAGCAAAAAGTGCTATTATAAGTTTGTTAAATCCTTTTAGGTGGAGAAAATCAGGTAAAGACACATCAGCTCGTTCTATATATGATCAATGGATAAAGTATGTAGGAGAACCTCATACTGCAATGCGTAAATTAGGGGAAATATCTAGAATGAAAGCTTCTGATAGACCTCATGTGTATTTCTATGTACCTAAAAAATGGCATGAGTCATTGCTCTCTAATAAAGACTAGAGTACTTATACTCCTGAAAATGATCTGCCAATAATAATGGTTGTTAAAGATACAGATGGACAAATTATAATAAAAAATCCTAATGGAGAAGAAGTAAGGTACACAGCTATAGGATTGGCCCCATCTGGAGCAGGGAAAATAAACACAGACATACCAATAGAAAATTACCCTTATGGCACAGAGCATTGGTATACACCTAGACAACTAGGCCTCAAAGCTTTAGCTTAGATGAAAGAAGGTGACTTAGGAGGATTGATAAAGAATGATTCAGGTGATGCTATTAAAGCTTCCATAAATAATATAAGATTCATTACTCCACAATCTATTCCTTAGGGAAGTAAAAAAAGTGTTCAAGATATAGCTTTAGATTATTTACATTATAATGGTGATTCCAGTGTTTTCAGCGTAGAAGAAATACAGAATCAAGAAGGTGGTTTCTTTGAGAACTTTATGATGAATTTCCTAAGAAACTTAAAGATAGTTACTAAGAATAAAGGCGATAAAAATGAATCTAGAGAACTGGTTTATCAGGTTGCAGACAGTAATAATCCACTTATAGTAAGTCACTGGGATTTGCATGAATTAAGTGTAAAAGTTAATGGCGAAGTTAAAAATATAAGGGAAGCTCTGAATATAGCTGTAGAAGATTCTTATGCTGCTGAAAGTCTATTTAGAAACTCTTACTATTTCAACAGAATTTATAAAATAATTTCAGACAGCTTTAGCAGAGCAGCTGCTGTGGATAATGTATTTATACAGGCTGCTGGTGAAAAAAACTTTAGTTAGGAATTTAGAACTAAATTAAATAATGAGCTTAAAAACTTAAAATATTATTTATATACACAAAAAGGTAATGAGTTTAGTTTTACTGCTAACTTGATAACAAAACAAATAAACGGTGAAACTAGACAGTTCTTAAGACTGGGAATAAAGCAAGGAGATTCTATTAATTATGTTGAAGTTGGAATAACAAAAGATGAGAAACCATTAATTACAAACATAACAGGAGCATAGATTATTAAAAATCTATTGTATGAAGGAAATGAAGGTAGAGGTGAAGAGAGGAAAGTAAATATAACTCTTCCATATGAGAACATAGAAAAATATAAAGATATAATAGAAGGGAAGTCTAATTTAGAGACTGCTCAGCAATGGGCTATAAGAAATGATTTAGAGGCTTTATTTAAAGAAGGTATATTCACATTATTTCATGATGATTTTAAACAATTTGATGTGAGTATTGCTTTTGACTCTGAATTAATGAATTAGTCAGAATAGAATCCCCAACCTAATATAACTACTATTTCAGAGGGAGACAACGCTACAAGTAACTAGCCTGTAGTTCCAGAATAGCCTTTACCACCATTACCTCCAAAAAAACAAAGTGTCTATGAGTAGGTTATGGATAAGGTTAAACAAATTGTACAAAACTCCAAAAAGAGATTTGAGATTTGGAAAGCCAGACATGCTGGAAATGCAACATCTCTTTCTCAGTCTTTCTCTGCTACTTCAGTAGCAAGTGCTATATCAGGAGATTACTTTGCTCCTAATAGTCCATGGGCATTACCATCCAGATTCATAGGAAATACTGGAGACTCTTTTTTAAGATCTTTCTTCAAAGGAACTTTAAAAAGAGAAGACTTTTAGATGCTTAATGATGAGGCTTATAATAATATGTTAAAGCACTTAGAAAATTTTAAATCTTCTCTTATAGCAAAAGGTGAAACTTATATAAACACAGAAGAAACAATATTGCAAGGAAACACTAAAGTTACTTTTAATATTAATGGTGTACAAAAAACTATATCTCTGCAAGGAGAGAACCACTTTGATATGTTTACTGTAGATACTAATGGCAAGATACATATATATGACTTTAAAACTTTCAGAGATGATAGTAATTTTATTGACAATATATT
>ODAJ012182491.1_pt1 | contig 95346 bp, 90 predicted proteins | sample 1539241 | NCBI WGS metagenome assembly ODAJ01 (sample SAMN02144231, study PRJEB22623) | gut metagenome | biome: sheep rumen | host: Ovis aries | place: New Zealand | reverse complement strand
GGTGAGTGAGGGATTCGAACCCCCGTTGCGCTCGCACGCAAACCTGTTTTCGAGGCAGGCTCCTTCAACCACTCGGACAACTCACCGGAAGTTTGTGGACGGCAAAGATACAAATAATTTACAAGAATTGCTAGAATTGTGCTCTTAATGAGTGAGATTTCTCGGCTCGGTCTATAGCAGTTCCACCCCAATCCCGGGCCTGTCGGGAAGGGATAATCGGCCATCAATAACCTTCACGCCGTCAAAGCGGTCGTTGGAGATGAGGAGATTGCCGTCGAGGTCGGCGAAATCTACGTAAGGGGATAGCTGCGCGGCGGCGGAAATGCCGCAAGAAGTCTCCGTCATGCATCCCACCATAACTTTCATCCCAAGTGCGCGGGCAAGCTGGGCCATTCGCCAGCCTTCCCTCATGCCGGTGCACTTCATGAGCTTTATGTTGATGCCGCTGAAAATGCCCGAAAGGGACTGTACGTCCCGGAGCCTTTGGATGGATTCATCTGCAAAGATGGGCAGGGGACTGCGCTCCGTGAGCCAAGCGGTATCTGAGAGGGCCGAAATGGGAAGCGGCTGCTCCACCATCACCACTCCCTGCTCCTTGAGCCAGAAAATCTCGTCCAGCGCCTTCTGCCGGTCTTTCCAGCCCTGATTGGCGTCTACGGCAAGGGGGACGTCCGTTACGGAACGGATGGCCTTGATCATGGCTTCGTCGGTATCCAGCCCAACCTTCACTTTGAGGATGTTGAACTTTCCGGCGGCCTCAAGGGTTTTCTCCCTCACAACTTCCTCAGTATCAATGCCGATAGTAAAAGTAGTAGACGGCGCTTTCCCTGGATCCAGGCCCCATATCCTGAACCAAGGCTGCCCCATGAGTTTCCCCACAAGGTCGTGGAGAGCGATGTCTACGGCAGCCTTTGCGGCCGAATCTCCGGGGGAGAGGCTGTCTATATAGGTTATGATGTCCTCCAGGCAGAAAGGGTCCTGGAACTGAGACAAATCCACCTTTGAGAGGAAACTGCACACGGACTCCACGCTTTGCCCAAGGTACGGTGGCATGGATGCCTCTCCGTAGCCCGTAACGCCCTCCCAGGTAATCTCTACCTGCACGTCCGGCGTCACCGTTCGGCTATAAGAAGCCACCGTAAACGTATGCCGAAGCTGGAGCTCATAGGGGAAGAACTTAATTGTAAGCGGCCCGCCGGAGCGCCTGGGCGTAAAGCCTTTGCACCCTGTAAGGGCAAGCCCTGCGGCGGCCAGCGCCGACGTCTTCAGGAAGTCCCGCCTATTCTGCATAAAGCGGATTGGTTTGCGTGGTGGTGATTCCCGGCATCTCGTTCACATAGGGGAGGATGCGTCCGCCAAAAAGATATCGGCCCGTATTGAAAGCGTCGTAAAGCGGACTGGAATAGTCAAAACTTCCAATCTTTACAAGGCCGATAGAATGGATGAATTCACCGTTCCCAAGGTAAAATCCCACGTGCGACACCCTTGGCGTGCCGTCTTCACGGTATTTGCCGAAGAAAACGAGGTCCCCAGGCTGGAGATCGGCCCTGGAATCAATCCTTACGCCAACGTTGCTCTGCGGACCGGCGTCGCGGGGGATGATGATGTCGTGCATATAAAGGACGGCCCTTACATAGCCGCTGCAGTCCATGCCCTTAGGGGACATTCCCGCCCATATGTAGGGGAATCCAAGCATGCTTTTGGCGGTTGCTAGGATAGCCTCCGGGCTCTGGTCCAGTTTCATCCTCCACTCCCTTTCCACCATGGCAACCTTGCGCTGGATCCAGCCTTCACGGCCGTCCGGGAATGCCACCTTGAGCCAGGCTCCGCGCTTTTTGATGAGCCTGAGCCTGTCTCCGGCCACGACGTCGGAGATGGTCTGGCTGCGCGTAGAGGCCTTGGCGTAAGCCACGCCCGTGAGCGCTGTCACGATGGCCTTAGGCGCGGCATTCCACTCATGGTACTCGTTCCAGCTCATGGGCGTGATGGCGGCGTAGTGCACCCAGCCCTTGTATCCGTCCGGGGTAAGGATTTCCGGCCAGGGAGAAGGGGCCGATTCACCATATCCGGTAATGTGCACCGGCGTTCCCAGAAGGGCCTGAGACACCATTTCGGCATCAAAATCCGCGGTGCGCCTCATGTTGCATACGGAAATGTTCACAACCCCGTATTCCTGGGCGCTGAGCCCTATGGTTAGAAGAGCGGCTATGGCGCTGAGGATCAGTCGTTTCATGCTTGGTTCAGTTTTAGGAGTTCTTCCATGTATTTACGCACGCTTGCAAGGCGCGGGATCTTGTGCTGGCCGCCGAGTTTTCCCTTGGAGTCAAGCCAGTCATAGAACAGGCCGGGGCGGGCCTTTACAAGTTCGAGCCTTTTTCCGCCGGTGCGCTCACGGAAGTGCTCGTAGTCTATGTCGCTTTCCATGAGCTCCTTGTCAAGGGTTTCGGCAAACTTTTCAAGGTCTGCGGGCTCCTTGCTGAATTCCACCAGCCATTGGTGGTGGCCGCTGCTGGTTTCCTCTTCAAGGAACACGGGCGCTACGGTGAATTCCTTCACCTTTGCATCGCACTTGCGGCAGGCCTCGTCCATGGCTTTTTCGGCCTGCTGCACGGAGAGGTCTTCTCCCCAGAGATTGATGTTCTGGTGGGTCCTACCCACAATTACAAACTTGTAGGGGCTTCTGCTGGTGAAGCGGACAACGTCTCCCATGTCATAGCGCCATAGGCCGGAGGATGTGGACACCAATATGGCGTATTCCTTTCCGGTCTCTATTTCCCATACAGGAAGGGCTTTGGCGCCGGGCTTTCCGTACTCCTGCATGGGCACGAATTCATAGAAATTCTCGTAGTCCAGCATAAGGGTCATGGCGGGATCCTTCATGTCTGTCTGTACGCCGAAAAAGCCCTCTGAGGAGTTGTAGTTCTCTATGAAGTGAAGTTTTCCGGAGGGAAAAAGTTCGTCAAGTTTATGCCGATAGGGGACTAGGGACATGCCCCCGTGGGCAAATAGTTCCATGTTGGGCCAAAGCTCTTCGGCCGTCTTTACCCCGGCCTTTTGCATGGCCATCTCCAGCACCATAATGTTCCAGGTGGGTTGTCCGCTGAAGGAAACCAGGTTCCGGGAACGGATCATATCCGTCACGATGTCGTATTTGGTGTGGATGTCCTCTATCTGGGCAACCTTCAGGGACGGCACCATGTGCAGCATTTTCCTGTAGAAAGACGGCGCCGCCGCAGCCATTATGGCCGATATGTCTCCAACCTTGACCTTGCCCTTGGTATATTTAGGGTTGAATCCGCCGGAAAGGATGAGGGAATAGCCCCTGCCCACATGCGACTCCCGGTTCTGGTCCAGATATGTGGCTGTAACATCGTGGCCGCCCTGCAGATGGCTTCTTTTGAGGCCCCTTCGGCTTACGGGAATGAATTTCACAACATCCGAGGTAGTGCCTGAAGAAGTAGCAAAACGGGTAATGAGCCCCTTCCAGAGCACATCCGGGGTCCCTTCCATCATCTTTTCAATGTACGGCTTATGGGAGGCGTAGTTTCCCAAAGGGACACTGGCCGAAAAATCCTCATAGCTTTTGATGGAGGCGTAGTTGTGCTCCCGGCCCCACTGCGTGTCACGGGCCTCTCGGACAAGCATTTCAAGGGTTTTGCGCTGGATGGCGTCGCCCTCTTTCCCGTAGCGCCCAATGGCCCTCACCCTGTACCTTAAAAACAGGCGCGCAAGGTTTGTGATAATGTCCATGTATGCTAAACTTCCTTGAAATAAAGCTCCCAGCGGTCTTTGTCAAGGTCCGGGAGATGCACCTTTATGCCCATTTCAATCACGCCCCCGAATTCGTTGTTGACCATTGCACCGTAATAGCGCATGGTGGTGGTGAGATTCATGTAAGACTTGAGGATGGGCGGCAGGTACAGTTTCTTTTGGATGAAAAACGACGTAAGAGCGCGGAAGTTGGCGCGGAATTCCTTGAATTTGAATATTTTGCGTGCATCTTTGGCGGGCTCTGCCACATACGGGACCTTTGGGACAATCTCCTTGCCTCCGGCGCCGCAGTGTTTTTTCATGAAGGATGTTACCATGGAAAAGGCCTCTTGAGGGTAGTCCTGGTAAAACGTGACCTTCCCGAAAATATCTGTCATTTTTCCGTCCCTTGCCACTACGCAGATGCCCTTGAAGAGGCAGTCCAGGATAAAGATGCTCTTTCTGGCCGAATTTGTGCGCTGCTGCTGCTCCACAATGTAAGAGCGGCTTAGCTCCATGGTGTGGGGCATTTCCTCCTTCATGAATTTTTCCGAGAAATGGAACAGGTGCGCCGCCGGGATTAAGGGCTGCCCGTCATCCGTGATTTTCATGTCGTAGCCGTACACAAAGCGATATCCGCCGCAGATGCACTGGTCTTCAGCGTCCCAGACCACAAGCTGTTTCACCTTGAAGGAAGGGTCAGTGTCAAAGTCGTCAAGGTCACAGGCCATGCCGGTTCCGCCACCGCCTTTCCTGAAGGCAATTTCCCTTAATCGGCCCACTTCCCTCAGGATATTCGGGGAAGTGTAGTCTACCAAATAGACTTTGATGTCTCCGCGGGAGGCTTCCGTGAGTTCCTTCGCCTCATCGAATTCTTTCAGCAGCAAGGACTTGTCTACGGGTTCTATGATAGGTTCTAGTACCATGGGGGCTTAGGTTTAGTCTTGTTTGAGGGCGTACACTTGTTCCTTTACGTATTGTGCCCACTCGGTGTCGGTCTTTTCAGATGTAAAGGTGGTATAGGGGATGGGCTTTCCTATCACCATCTTGAAATGCTGGCCCCTGTAGCCGAAGAGTTCGTCCGGGAGAGTGAGCATCTCAAGGTTTAGCTTTATCTTGAAAAATTTACGGAAAGCGGCAATACGGTAAAAGCGCTTTGAATTGTGGCCTGAGAACCAGATGGGGATGATGTCCCTCTTGGTTTCACGGCTTTTTGTGATGAAGGTCTTTTTCCAGTCAAGGTCCGTGATTACGCCGTTCACTTTGCGCGAGCAGATTCCGGCGGGGAAGAACAGCACCTGGCGGTCACTGTGGAAGGCCTGGTTCAGGAGCCCTGCCAGTTCCCTGGACTGCGCGCCCATCTTGTTCACGGGGATGAGGTACTGGGCAAGCTGCTTCAGGTGAAGGAGAAAACTGTTGGCGGGGGTAATCACCTTGTCGTGGTATTTACGGGCAAGCCAACCAATCTCCAGTCCGGCATCGGCCCCTCCAAGAGGATGGTTGGACGCAAATGTGAAAAGGCCTTCTGCGGGGATGTTTTCCTCTCGGATTATTTCCAGCGTAACATTTATGTCATTGAAGAAACAGTCAATGAAGTCCGCTCCCACTTTCCCTTTTGAGAAATTGCGGTTGAATTCTTCTTCGTGGATGAGCTTGCGGATAAAGCTCATGACAGGCCGCGGCAAAAGCTTACCGTGGTTGACTTTTCTCACAACAGCATCTGTGTCAATGAGAATGCTTTGATTTTGAGGCATGTCCATAATCCACAAAGTTAGTAAAAATATCTAAAATATGCTATAATAATAAAAGAGACTTCCGGCCGGAAGTCTCTTTTATGAAATATTAATTGAACCTAGAATACGTCGGGTTCGGCCTGTTTGGGCTCTTCGTCCTGGAAGCGGGGCTTGCGGGGGCCGTCATTGTGCTTTTCGCGGCGGTCATTGTCCCTGCGGGGACCACGGTCGCCTTCGCGCCTGGGGCCACGGTTGCCGTCTTTGCGGTCTCCGTCGCGCTTGGGGCCGCGGCCTTCACGCTTGGGCTCCACATAGCCTTCGGGTTTCTCCTGGAGGGCGCGCATGGAAAGACGCATCTTGCCGGTCTTGGCATCAATCTCAAGGAGCTTGACATCAACTTCGTCGCCAACCTTCAGGACGTCTTCCACTTTCTCGGTCTTGGTCCAGGCAATCTCGCTTACGTGAAGGAGGCCTTCCTTGCCGGGGAGGATTTCGATGAATGCGCCGAAGTCAAGGATGGAAACCACCTTTCCGTGGTACACCTTGCCGGCCTCGGGGACTGCGCAGATACCCTTGATGCGCTCCAGGGTTGCATCCATTGCAGCCTTGTCCGTGCCGAAGATATCCACAACACCCTTGGTGGTGCCGTCTCCGTTGTCAACTTCGTCAATTGTGATGACGGTGCCGAATTCCTTCTGCATGCCCTGGATGGTTTCACCGCCCTTGCCGATGATTGCGCCGATGAATTCGGCCGCAACCTCAATCTGGACCATGCGGGGAACGAAGGGCTTGTAGTCTTCGCGGGGCTCGGGGATGGTCTTGAGCATCTCTCCCATGATGTGGAGGCGTCCCTGGCGGGCCTGCTCAAGTGCTTTCTCAAGAACCTCGTAGGAGAGGCCGTCCACCTTGATGTCCATCTGGGTGGCGGTGATGCCGTCCTTGGTACCTGTCACCTTGAAGTCCATGTCGCCGAGGTGGTCCTCGTCACCAAGGATGTCGGTGAGGATGGCGTAGCGGTCGTTCGGCCTTTCGGCGTCTGTGATAAGACCCATGGCAACACCTGCAACGGGCTTTTTGATTTTGACGCCGGCGTCCATGAGGGCAAGGCAGCCGCCGCAGACGGAAGCCATTGAGGATGAGCCGTTAGACTCAAGGATATCGGAAACTACGCGTACTGCGTAAGGGAACTCGGGAGCCGTAGGGATGACGGGCTTGAGGGCGCGCATTGCAAGGTTTCCGTGGCCGATTTCGCGGCGTCCGGTGCTGCGCTGGGGCTTTGCCTCTCCGGTTGCGAACGGAGGGAAGTTGTAGTGGAGGACAAACTGTTGGTCGTCCTGGATGAGGACCTCGTCCATCTCCTTCATGTCCATCTTGGTGCCGAGTGTGACGGTGGCAAGGGACTGGGTTTCACCGCGGGTGAAGATGGCGCTTCCGTGTGCGCAGGGGAGGTAGTCTACCTCGCACCAGATGGGACGCACCTCATTGGTGGCGCGGCCGTCAAGGCGGCGGCCCTCGTCAAGGACAAGGTTGCGCATGGCCTCTTTCTCTACGTCGTGGTAGTAGCGGTCTATCATAGCGCCCTTCAGTTCAAGGTCTTCCTCGGAGAACTGGGCCTTGAATTCGTCGCGGATGGCGTTGAAGCCGTCCTCGCGCTCGTGCTTGGGCTTAGCGCTCTTTGCAAGTTCGTAGCACTTTGCGTAGCAGGCCTCGTGGACGGCGGTCTTGAGGGCCTCGTCTTCTTCGTCGTGGGGGTAATCCCTCTTATTGACGTCTGTACCAAGCTCGTGCATGAGCTCTTTCTGTACGCGGCAGTGCTTCTTGATTTCCTCGTGGGCGAACTTGATGGCTTCCAGCATGTCGTGCTCGGAGACCTCGTTCATTTCGCCTTCAACCATCATGATGTTCTCCTCGGTGGCGGCAACCATAAGGTCAAGGTCGGCTCTCTTGTTGTCCTCGAAGCCGGGGTTGATCACAAACTTGCCGTCGATGCGGGAAACCCTGACCTCTGAGACGGGACCGTCGAAGGGGAGGTCGGAGGTTGCCAGTGCGGCCGAAGCTGCAAGGCCTGCAAGGGCATCCGGCTGGATGTCTTTTTCGGCCGAAATAAGCATCACGTTCACAAATACTTCCAGGTGGAAGTCGCTGGGCCACAGAGGGCGGATGGGGCGGTCTATGAGACGTGCGATAAGGATCTCATAGTCACTGGGACGGCTTTCCCTTTTGAGGAATCCACCGGGGAAACGGCCGGCGGCGTAGTACTTTTCACGGTAATCCACGGTGAGGGGCATGAAGTCTGTGCCTTCCTTTACCTCAGTTGCGCAGGTTACGGTTGCGAGCAGCATGGTGCCGCCCATTTTCACAACGGCTGAGCCGGCGGCCTGCTTGGCCAGTTTTCCGGTCTCAATCTCAATCACGCGGCCGTCCGGCAGGGTGATGGTCTTTTTGATGATGTTCATTAGTTCTATTATTACGTCTTTATCGTCTGTCCCCCAATGGGACTGTTTTTTTTTCATAAAAAAGGGGTAGGATGCCCCGCATCCGTACCCCCAAACTTTCCTATTCTTACGCTTATCGGCGGAGACCAAGCTCCTTGACGATAGCCCTGTATCTCTCAATGTCGATCTTCTGAAGGTAGTTCAGAAGCTGGCGACGCTTACTTACAAGGCGAAGAAGGCTGCGACGTGTTACAACGTCCTTCTTGTTCTTCTTCACATGCTCAGTAAGGTGAGCGATACGGTAGGAAAATAAAGCAACCTGACTCTCAGGTGAGCCGGTGTCCTTATTGGACTTCCCGTACTTCGCGAAAATCTCTTGCTTTTTCTCAGGCTGTAAATATTCTGCCATGATGCAAGTTGTGTTTAATTGGTTAAATCTTGCGGGACCCTCCCGCAAAAAAGCCTGCAAATTTACGCAAATAATTTTGAACGGCCAAATCTTTTTCCGGCTTGTCCCTCCTGTCCTTCCCGGCGTGACCTTTCCCCGTCCTTCCCGGCTTGACCGGGAATCTGCTTTTTTTCATTATATTTGTATGCTAAAATCTATATTATATGAAAATCGGCATTTGCAATGACCACGCAGGCGTGGAGTACAAGTTCAAACTGGTGAAGATGCTTCAGAAAAGGGGCATCGAGGTTGTGAATTACGGCACTGACACAGAGGCTAGCGTAGACTACCCGGATTATGCCCACAGGCTGGCCCGGGCCGTTGAGGGCGGGGAAGTGGACCTTGGAATAGCGCTCTGCGGCACTGGCAACGGAATGGCCATCACCCTAAATAAGCACCAGGGAATCCGCGCGGGCCTTGCCTGGGGTACTGCCATCGGCCATCTTGTGGCTCAGCACAACAACGCCAACGTCCTGGTTCTTCCGGCACGTTTTATCAGCTACCGCCTGGCTTCGGCCATTGTGCGTGAGTGGCTGGACACCCCCTTCGAGGGCGGCCGCCATCAGAGGCGCATAGACAAGATGCCCGTGAAATGAGTTTTTCCCATGACATCTCAGATTACCCGGATGGAATAGTCCTTGCGGTGGATAAGCCGTACAGATGGACATCGGCCGATGTAATCCGTAAACTCAAGTACGCCGCCATCAAGCACTTCGGGAAGAAAAACCTCAAGGTGGGCCATGCCGGAACCCTGGACCCGCTGGCAACGGGCGTGCTGCTGGTGTGTATCGGCAATGCCTGCAAACGCGCCCAGGAATTGCAGGACCACGACAAAGAGTACATAGCGCACATACGCTTTGGCGCCACAACCCCTTCCTATGACCTTGAGAAGGAGGTAGACCGCACCTTTCCCTATGAGCACATTACGGCCGAAGCCGTCCGTGCCGCCCTCCCTGCGTTCCTTGGAGAACAGGAGCAGGTTGCCCCGCTCTTTTCCGCCAAAAGCGTAGATGGCGTCCGTGCCTATGAACTCGCCCGAAAACTCTACCGCTCCGGCCAGACTTCCGCCATTGACGCTGCCGCCTTGGAAACCCTTCACCGCAGCCGGATAGTCATCTCCGAACTGGAACTGCTTGACTTTTTTCCTGGAGGGGCCGGAGTGGAGCGAAGCGAAACGGAGTCCCCCCGGACTCTGTCACTATCTCCATCCAGCCGTATCCACGTTACCGATACATCAGGTATGGGCCTGCCGGAGGCCGTGATACGCATTGCATGCTCCAAAGGCACATACATCAGGGCTTTTGCACGTGACCTTGGGGAGGCCCTGGGCTCCGGCGCGCATCTTTCCGGCCTTATCCGCTCCCGCAGCGGCTCTTTCGGCCTTTCGGCCTCTCTTTCCGTTGATCAGGCCCTCGCCCTGCTACATTAGCCCTGGCGCGTAACTTCTTATTAATCAGGATATTACACAATGTCGGGTGCACCTGTAAGTGCACCCGACATTGTGTATATTGCTAATAATCAGCTATTTGTGCGCCAGCCGCTATTCGGCCGCCAATTTGAAAATTGCAGGACTCAAATGGCAGTAGCCGGAAGGATTCTTGTCCAGATAATCCTGATGGTATTCATCGGCAGGGAAGAAGCATTTCAAAGGGAGCAATTCAACGGGAAACGATTCAACGCCAAGGGATTGCCTGATTTGGGAAAAGACAGATGCAAGTTCCTCTGCATCCTTTTGATTGTCATAGTAAACACCTGTGCGATAACGGGTACCAACATCTTCTCCTTGTTTGTTGAGGCTTAATGGATCAATGATTTTAAAAAAGAGTTCAGTCAGGTGGCGCAATGAAACAACCGATGGATTATATCTTACATGTACACATTCGGCATGTCCGGTGGTATCTGTATAAACCTCTTGGTATGTTGGATTGTCAAGGTTGCCATTGCAAAAGCCTACTTCTGTAAACTCCACACCTTCAACTAGTTTAAAGAACTTTTGAGCTCCCCAGAAGCACCCGGCTGCAAACCAGATATCCTTTTGTGGTCCTATGATAAGGGATGCCATCTTTTCCAGATACTCTTTGTCTACTTCATCAAAGGTGCCGATTTCCTTGCTGTCAATATCCAGAACGGCAATAATCTTGTTATTGTGCCATATGGGAACTACAATCTCACTTCTTGATGCGGCAGAACAGGCTATATGGCCTGGGAACTTTTCAACATCGGGAACTACAATTGTGTGCTGCTCCTTCCATGCAGTACCGCACACACCGCGTCCGTATGCAATTCTGGTGCATGCTATGGGCCCTTGGAACGGACCAAGCAGCAATTCATCTCCTTGTACACGATAGAAGCCTGTCCACCAGAACCCCATTCCTTCATGCAGCAGAGCTGCAAGATTGGCCATATTGGAAATAATATCGGCCTCACCAGAGAGCAGTCCCTGTGCTTGCAGAAGCAGTGAATTATATTGTTCTTCCTTTGTCATTTTGCAGAAAATTTTGCCGAAGATAGTGAATAATCCTCAGATTGCCAATTTCTGGCGCGTAATTTCTTGACTATCAGCGCGTTGTTGATAATCGGGTGCACGTGAAGGTGCACCCGGCAATCAGCAATTCGCTGTAAATCAGTGGGTTAATGGTCAACGGCAAAATGTGGTGGTAAACGACATAATCCGTAGAAACGTATATTTTTTTTCGCAGGATTAATAAAATGTTGCAAAATCTAAGGGGATTCTAAGAAAAAATGCAATATAATTGTACCCTCAATTATTTGCTTTATGAGGGGCCACAGAAGAAAATACAATCCGGATGGATTCCAGCACATCTTCCAGCATGCCATAGATTACAGACTGCTGTTCTATTCAACGGCAGACAGGCTTGTTTTCTTTACAATCTATTCCGTGATGGCTGTCAAGTATGGAGTTATAGTTTTGGCTCTTGCCTTGATGTTTAATCACTTTCATACCCTTATACAAACGGCGTCCTCAAGGGTGATGGCGTTGTTTATAGGAACAGTGACATCAACTTTCGCCCACGCGTTCAACAAAGACATCGGCCGAAAGGGCGCCATCTTTGAGAAGGCATATGGTAATTCCATAAAATCATCTGACAAGAAAGTCAGGACATGCATTTCATATAACTATAATAACTCTGTAGAAAAGGGCTTGTTTGCCCTGGCCGAAGATGACCGTTGGAATTTTCTGGCATATATAGGAAGTCCAAACCCATTCTCGGAAAAAATTGAACTCAATAAGGCGTCCAAGAAATTGCGTGCGTCCCTTAAAGAGGTGGATGCTCATGTCAAGGATATGGTCTATCTTAACTATAAAACAATTCGCCGTCTTTTCAAGGGATTGTCTGCCAAAGAACATGAGCAGCTTCTAGATTACATCATAAGCCGATATTTGCCAATTGACAAGGATACGCTGTTAAGTTTCTACAAAGGCTACGAAGAGATGGTGATGGCAATAAATTCAAATACGGGCTCCGAGTACGATATCAAGGAGGAATACAACAATGATTCGGACAGAATATACACGCAAATGCTGAATCTTGTGGAAAAGTCCAGCTTTGCAGAAAAACCCCATTCTGTTATAATGGCCGAAGAAAAGAAAAAATGGCAGATTGCCGCCATCTTAAAGCAAAGAACCGGAGCCAAGGATTATCAAGTTGCCAGAGTGCTTCATATTGGCTGCCCGAAAAGTCGTTGACAATGAGACGTTTATGAAAAGTCGGGTGCACGGCCAGGTGCACCCGGGGAATAGGAAGTGACAGATTATGAGGCTATTACTGGTCACGGGCCGAAAGTCGGTTGCAATTGTGCACGGAATCCGCTAAATTTGCATCTTCAAAACAATGTCACAAGATGGAAAGAAGAACACGCGTAAGATTTGCCCCTTCACCTACCGGTCCGCTGCACATGGGCGGCGTGCGTACGGCACTGTATAACTATCTCTATGCCAAGCAAAAGGGCGGAGATTTCATTATCCGTATAGAGGACACTGATTCCCACCGCTTTGTGCCGGGAGCGGAGCAGTACATCATAGAGGCCCTTCAGTGGTGCGGGATCATCCCCGACGAAGGAGTGGAGAACGGAAAGGTAGTTGAGGAAGCATCGGCAAAACATCCCCATGCCCCTTACCGCCAGAGCCAGCGCAAGCCCCTCTACCGCAAGTACGCAGAGGAGCTCATAGAGAAAGGCTGGGCCTATTACGCGTTTGACAGCGCCGATGAACTTACCGCGCGCCGTACAGAGGCCGAATCCAAAGGCGAGACCTTCATGTACAATGCCGCCACACGCGGCAGCCTCCGCAATTCCCTGAGCCTCCCTGAAGCCGAAGTTAAGCGCCTTCTGGATACCACCACGGACTGGACCATCCGCTTCAAGATGCCCCTTAACCGCATTGTCAAGATGGACGACCTCATCCGCGGCCACGTGGAGGTGAACACCGATACCCTGGACGACAAAGTGCTTTGGAAAAGGGCCGATGAACTTCCCACATACCACCTTGCAAACATCGTAGACGACCACCTCATGGAAATCACGGAGGTTATCCGCGGAGAAGAGTGGCTTCCTTCATTGCCCCTTCACTACATGCTCTACGAGGCCTTCGGCTGGACAGATACCATGCCCCGCTTTGCCCACCTGAGCCTGCTTCTGAAGCCCGTCGGCAACGGAAAACTCTCAAAGCGCGACGGCGACAAACTTGGTTTCCCCGTGTTCCCCCTTGCTTGGAAGAACCCCGAAACCGGAGAGGTGTCACACGGTTACCGTGAGGACGGATACTTTCCGGAGGCTTTCGTGAACCTTCTTGCCATGCTTGGATGGAATCCCGGCGACGACCGCGAAATGTTCACCCTGCCGGAGCTTGTAGAGGCATTCTCCCTGGACAAAGTCCAGAAGGCCGGCGCCAAGTTCAATCCTGAAAAGGCAAAGTGGTACAACAAGGAATACCTCAGGCTGAAGACCACAGCCCAGCTTACAGACCTCTTCATCCCGGTGCTTGAGAATCACGGCTGCAAAGTGGTGGACTGCCCTTGCAACGCCCTCACCGCCGGTGCGTCCTTCGAGGGCTTCGGCGCAGATTTCGGGAACCACATCTTCACCCGAGAGTACGTGGAGGCAGTGGTGGAGCTTGTGAAAGAGCGCGCTATCTTCGTGGCCGATATGTGGGACATCGCCGCATATCTCTTCGTGGCACCCAAAGACTTCGAGGCCTTCGGCATAAAGGCCGGCGCCGGTCTTCCCCAGAAAGCCTCAGACGCCAACAGGCCCGTGGATCCCCGCGCCAAAGTGTACGACGACTCCAAGACTGCGCCGTTCCTTGCCAAGGACGTAGACAAATTCTGGAATCCGGACCACTACGAGCACTGCTTCGAGGTTTGCCAGTACATCTCCGGTGCCGAATTCGGCTTCGACGACCTTGACGTCTACCGCGGCCCCATCGACGCCCCCACCCTGGAGAAGGTCCTGGAAGACTACATCAAGATGAGGGAATACCCCATGGGCAAGGTCATGAACAGCCTGCGCCTGGCCCTCACCGGTGCGGCTTCCGGCCTTGGCATCGCCGCCATCCTCTCCTTCATCGGCCGACGTGAATTTGCCCGCCGCATGGGTTATGTGGCCGAACGCCTCGGGCGCATATAGCCTGGCGCGCAACTGCCTGAATAACAGCGACATACTGAAAGTCGGGTGCACCTGCAGGTGCACCCGACTTTTCATAAGTGACGGATTGTCAGTTAGTTGAGCGCCAACGGCCAGCTAGTGCTTGCGGCGAATGGCGGGGATGTTTTCAAGGTCTGCGATGCGCTCGCCGGGTTCAACGCAAAGGACAGGCTTGACGTCGGTGGCAAAGTTGAAGCTGCGGGCGTTGTCGGAGTTGTTGTAGCCGATCTTGATGGTCTCGGTGGCGCCGGGAAGGGTTACTTCGGCACCGTGTTCGGCCTGGTCCCAGACAAAATTCTCATCTATGATCACAAGGTTCCCAAGGTCCTTGTTGAGGCCCAGGCCGCCAAGGTCCATGTGGAAGCCGGTGACAATTGCGGTGATGCGCACCTTGTCGCCGAAGTCGGGGTCGTCGTCCCAGATGATGCCCTTCTTGAAGTGGTTGGCATTGCCGGTGTAGGCCGTAATCATGTCGTCTATCTTCTCGAGGTCGCTCATCTTGGCGCCGTGCTCGTTGTTGCCGGTGGTGATGTTGAGGAGGACGTTCTTTGCGGTCTTGAGGTCGAAGTCGTTGAGCAGCGGGCTCTCGAATGCGCCCTTCACAGCATCCTGAAGGCGGTTGGGGCCGGAGCCTTCGCCGCTTCCCATCAGCGCCATGCCGGAGCCGCGCATCATCTTGCACACATCCTGGAAGTCTACGTTTATGTAGCCGGGCTTGGAGATGACCTCAATAATGCCACGGACAGCGGTAGCCAGAACTTCATCGGCCTTAGGGAAGGCCTCCTGGATAAGGGTGTCGCCGAAGAACTGGTACAGTTTCTCGTTGTTGATGATAAGGAGGGAGTCTACGTTCTTCTCAAGCTCGTGGATGCCGTCCACGGCCTTTGACTGGCTCTCGTTGCCCTCGTTCTTGAACGGGATGGTGACTACCGCCACGGTGAGGATGCCGCGTTCCTTGGCCATCTTGGCAATGACGGGGGAGGCTCCTGTTCCGGTGCCGCCGCCCATGCCGGCCGTGATGAAGAGCATCTTGGTGCCGCAGTCAAGCACCTTGGCGGCAATCTCGTCCTGGCTTTCAAGCGCAGCGTTCCGGCCGGCGGTGGGGTCCGTGCCCGCGCCGAGGCCGTTGTTGCCCATCTGGATCTTCACGGGGACCTCGCTTATCTGGAGGGCCTGGGCATCTGTGTTGCAAACAATGAAACTGCATCCCTGGATGTTCTGGCGGTACATGTAGTTCACCGCATTGCAGCCGCCGCCGCCAACGCCAATCACCTTGATGATGGAGTTCTCACTGTTCCAGTTGTCCGGGAAAATGTCTTTGTCTATGTTCATAACTTGTTCCTCCTACTGTTTATTAGCCTCGTCGTACCACTTGAGGGCGTTTTTTTCCACTGTGTTCCAGATGATTGAAAGGAAGCCGGTCTTTTCTCCCTTGGGCTTGGAAACCTTCTTTTTCTCCTTGACCGGTTTCTTGGGCTTGTCCTGAGGCGCGGCCTCGCCGAACTCCTCCGGATTGAACAGGAGGTCGGGTTCCACGGGGGTCTCGTTGGTCACTTCCACCTCAATGGTATCTTCCTCTGCGGGTTCCTGGGGTCTTTCAGGCACGGTGACGCAGTCCGGAAGCTTGTCTTCCTTGGCTGCCAGCACCATTCCTATGGCCGAAGTTGCCGCGGTGCTGTAAACACCGCTTCCAACGGATGCGGAGAACATGTAGCGTGGATAGCCTTTCCTGACATCGTAGCCCGACATCTCCTTCACAAGCGGAACGAAATTCGCAAGTTCGGCCCCGCCGCCGGTAATGACTATGCCGCTGCGGAGGGAATTCTGCAGGCCGCTTTCCTGGATATAGAAGAGAATGGCGTTCACAATCTCGCGTGCTCGGCTGTCCACAACCTCAGAGATATACCTCACAGGAACCTCCTTGTAGGGCTCCGTAAGGCGAATCTGGAGCACTTTTTCAGAAAGAGATGCCAGTTTCCCAGGCAGGCAGGCGCCGAAGCGCTTCTTGATTTTCTCGGCAAGGTCGTCGGTGATGGAGCACTCCGTGCGGATATCGTTGGTGATGCTCTTTCCGCCGAAGGGGATGGAGGCGTAGTGCCTCATGATGCCGCCCTGGTAGATGGCGATGGAAGTCACTCCGGCGCCAACATCAACAAGGGCGACGCCGGCCGCCATTTCGGCCGGGCTCAGGACCGTGCGTGCAACCACATCCGGAAGGAAGTACTTCTTGGCCACGGCTATCCCAAGCTGGTTGAATATCTTGTCCAGGGAAACCGTTGCGCTCCTTTTGCCGATGAACACCTTGAAATTCCCCTCCAGGGCGCTTGAAAGCGTGCCCACAACCTCGTTTTCCACCAACTGGATTTCGTCGTCGATGGAGAAGGACTGAGCCACCGCACCGTACATGATCTGCTTCTCCGGGTTGGGGAGGGGATAGGTCTCAAGGGCGATGGATTTCAGGGCCTGGACTTCCTCGGCGGTAATGTATTCGTCGGGGTTGGTGCGCTCGATGCGTCCGGAGGCCGTCACCTGCGTGACCTCGCTGCGGGGCATGCCCACCACCACCTGCATGATGTGGATCATGAGTTCGTCTTCGGCCTCTTTTACGGCCTCCTTCAGGCGCTCCGAAGCCTTCATGGGGTTAGTGATCATGCTGGCCCTGATGCCGTCCGAGGGCGTTTCCCGGTAGTAGACAATCTGGACGTCGTCGCCGTTGACGTGCGCTACGCAGAGCCCGAACTTGGAACTCCCCAGGTCAATCGATGCTATGTATTTCTCTTCCATATGGTTAGTTTGTTTTATTTTCTGCAAATGAGCTGCCCGCCGAACCTTAGGTCTACGGTGCTGTAGTAACCCGCCTCTTTGGAAGGCGCCACGGCCTCATAGTAGTTTTCCATCAGGCGTATTTTCTCTTCCACCCTTACTGGCTGGCCGAATAGGAAGCGCTCCTTCCCCTCGCGGGGATAAAGCACCAGGTCTCCGTCCGCAGATGCCGTTATTTTCCTTATATTCTTCTCCCAGACCGTGCCCCTCATGTGGGTGACAAGATTTAGGATCCGGTCCATCCAAGCTTTTTCGGCCAGGTTTTGGACAGCGCCTTTATAGCCCCTGGGGACATTCAGCGGCAGCTTTCCGTCAACTACCGGCACATCCACGCTGCCGCGCGCCTGAAGCGGGAAGATGAATCCCGTGGCGTCGGCGTAATACGCGTTGGAGCCGGTGTCAAAACGCACCACGGGTTCCCTCTGGGACAGCTCTACGTGAAGGATGCCGTCGTCCGTGAGCCAGGCTTCGCAGGTTTTCACGGCGCTGTGGCCGGTCACAATCTTTTCTATGCGGGTAAGGTTTACGCTGTCAAGCGGCAGCCCGGCATAGGCCCTGTACTCCTGGTCAAGCCATTTTTCAACGTCCTCGCGGCCCACGAAGTTCCTCTGGAGGGAGTCCGTCACAATCACGTCCAGGGTGCCTTTACCCTGGCAGGTGCGCGTGCGGAGGTTACTGCGTGACACCCTAAGAGTGAAACTCCAGAGTATCATGCAGGCCACAATGAGAAGAAGGCCCAACCCGCGTCGGACTATAGGCTTCATATCCTTTTCTTGAGTAATTCAGTTATAGGCTCAATGAACCTGTCGATGTTTCCTGCGCCGAATGTCACAAGGACATCCAGGGGCTCATTGGCGAGGTAATCCATCAGTTCCTCCTTTTTCAGGAGAACCTTCTGAGGCGCCGTCACGTCCTTGAAAATAATCTCAGAAGTTACCCCGGGGATGGGCTCTTCGCGGGCGGGGTAGATATCCAGGAGGATCAGTTTGTCCACCTTGGAAAGGGCGGCGGCAAATTCCCCTGCAAAATCCCTTGTGCGGGTGTAAAGGTGAGGCTGGAAAATGGCCGTCAGCTTCCTCCCGGGGAAAATGTCCCTCATGGAGGATATGGCCGAAGCAAGCTCCGCCGGATGATGGGCGTAGTCGTCAATATATGATAGGTGGGGCGTGTTCACATGTACCTCCAGACGCCTTTTCACCCCTTCAAAGGTGCCGATAGCCGCCTTCACGGCCGAAGGCTCCAGCCCGTAAGACAGGGCGATGGCTGCAGCCGCAACGCTGTTTTCGGCATTCACCCAACCGGGCGCGCCAACGCAGATGTCCTCAATCACGCCTCCTGGATAATGGAGGTTGTAGTGGAAGTAGCCGCAGCTGTCCGGATGAGGATTTTCGGCATAGAAGTCGGCCGAAGAATCCGTATAGTGGTAACTGTAGAGTTTTGCCTTGGTGTCGGCCTGGACAATTGGAGTGCCCTTTTTGGCTATGAGAACGCCGCTCACCTGGGACGCGAACGCCTTGAAGGCTTCCACCACGTGGGCGTAGTCTCCGTAAATGTCAAGATGGTCCGGGTCAACCGCCGTAATCACGGCAATCTCCGGGAAAAGCTGCAGGAAAGAGCGGTCGAATTCGTCGGCTTCGGCCACAACAGTTGGCGTATGGGACATCAGGAGATTGGTGCCGTAGTTACGGGAAATGCCCCCTAGGAATGCGCTGCAGCCCTCTCCGCTCTCCGTGAGGATGTGGGCGGTAAGGGTGGAGGTTGTGGTCTTTCCGTGGGTTCCGGCAACTGCAAGGCATCTCTGGCCCTTGGTAATCTCTCCAAGGGTGCGGGAACGCTTGAGAAGGGCGTATCCGCCTTCGCGGGCCTTCACCATTTCCCCAAGGTTCTGGGGCACTGCCGGCGTATAAACCACCAGGGTCTCATTTACGTCGGAGGGAATGAGGTCCGGCCTGTCCTCGTAGTGCACGGAGATGCCTTCGGCCTCAAGCTGGGCCGTGAGCTCCGACGGCGTACGGTCGTATCCAGCCACGCTATAACCCTTGAACTTGTAGTAACGTGCCAGCGCGGACATTCCAATTCCGCCAATTCCTATGAAGTATACGTTTTTCATACTAAACTGTAAATCTCGTCACAAATAACCTGTGCAGCATTCCTAAGGGCCATAGCCTCTGCGTTTTTGGACAGCGAGGCCATCTTGTGGGGGCTTGAAAGCAGGCCCACGGCCGTAGGAAGGAGCTCGTCAATGGCCTCGGAGTCCTTCACCATGAGGGCGGCCTCCCTGCGCACAAGGGCCATAGCGTTATGCGTCTGGTGGTCTTCGGCCACGTTGGGGGAAGGCACAAACACGGTGGGTTTTCCCATGGCGCAAATCTCGCTTACGGTGCTGGCGCCACTCCTTGAAATCACAACGTCGGCGGCCGCATATGCAAGGTCCATCCTCTCAATAAAAGCAAAGTGCTGGATTCCCCGGATGTCCGGATGGGCGGCCATGAACTCGTCGGTTGCGGCCTTGTAGTACTTTCCGCACTGCCATATCACCTCAATGTCTTCTCCGCCGGGGCAGCCGTCCTGTATCCAGTGCATCATGGCCCTGTTGAGGGTTCCGCTGCCAAGGCTGCCGCCAACCACAAAGAGGTGCTTCTTATTGGAGCCCAGGCCGTAGAATGTCATAGCTTCGGCCTTTTGCTCCGGCGTAGAAGGCACGGAAACATCCTTCCTGATGGGGTTTCCGCTCATGACTATCTTGTCGGCGGGGAAAAACTTCTCCATTCCCTCATAGGCCACGCATATCTTCTGGACGCGGGAGCCAAGCATCTTGTTGGTGAGGCCGGCAAAGCCGTTCTGCTCCTGGATCACGGCGGGAATCTTCATTCCTGTGGCTGCCCAGAGAAGGGGAGCGCTGGCATATCCGCCTACGCCCACAACTACATCGGGCCTGAACTCCTTAACTATCTTCCGGGCCCTCCTGAGGCTGCCGATGAGCCTGAAAGGCACCTGGATGTCGTTGATGATGTTCCGGAGGTTAAGCTGCCTCTGGAGACCCACTACGGGAAGGCCTACAATCTTGTAGCCTGCAGCAGGGACCTTCTCCATTTCCATTTTTCCTTCGGCCCCCACAAACAGGATTTCCGTTTCCGGACAAAGTTCCTTCAGTTTGTCGGCAATGGAGATGGCCGGGAAGATGTGCCCTCCCGTGCCTCCTCCGCTTACAATGGCTCTTATGGCTTTGTACTCACTCATACGCTTGTATCACTTTGCGTCCACTCTGAGTCGTCGTGGACAATTATGGGTTCTGCATCGGCCTGTGCCTCACGGCGGGCAATGTTCTCCTTGGCGTCCTTTGAAATGGACAGCAGTATGCCGAACACTATGCTGAACACCAGCAGGGAGTTGGTTCCGTGGCTCACCAGGGGGAGGGTCTGGCCGGTCTGGGGCACAAAAGGCAGGTGTACGTTCACGGCCATGTGCATGAAAGCCTGGCCCGTCACCAGGATTATGAGCCCCGTCACAATCATCTTGTCGTAGTACTTGTCGCACTCCTTTGCCACAAGGGTTCCCCTGGCAAGGAGGGAGAAGTACAGTATAATTATAATTATTGCGCCTATGATGCCGGTTTCCTCAACTATGAAACTGAACATGTAGTCCCCGAAGATAACCGGAGTGGCGTATTTTTGGGTGCTGTTTCCTATTCCCTTTCCCAGAAGGCCGCCTTCCTTTATGGCCAGGAGGGCGCTCACGGGCTGCTTGAGCTCGTCGCGGGCGTCGTTCCAGTCCTTGGAGCCGCGGGGGGAGTCCAGGAGTTTCTGCATCACGGCGTCGTCGTCCTGCGTAATGCGGGAGATGGCCGTCCCTATTCGGCTCTCCTTCAGGAGCCCGCCCTTGTAGGCCATGAACATTACCACCACGCCAACAATGAGCGCCAGCACCATTATTCCTATGTCTTTACCGTCAATGCCTCCCACCAGGATCATCAGGACCATTATTGCGCCTATGAATATGGCCGATGAATTGGAGCCCATCATCACCATGAAGGTGGTGAGGATGATGGGAAGGTAGATGTAGAACATCTTCTGGGAAAAGTCCTTCTCAAGGAACGCGAGCTTGGGGTATTTCCAGGCAAGCCAGGGCAGGAAGGTGAAGCCGTGGCGCTTGAAGGTGTCCAGGGCCCATCCCAGGTACATTATCATGAACACCTTCACAAACTCGTACACGTGGATCTGCTTCCCCGCAACCATCAGGATTCGGCGCGCTCCGTTGATGGAGCCCGCTTTCACTATCCCGAGGTTGAGGTTCAGGACCAGGATTATGAGTATGCCGAAGGTGACGGCAAAGCCAAGCATTGAAAGCCGGCGGTAAATCTCCACCCGGCCGAAGAAGTACAGGAGGAAGATAAAGACAAAACCGATGGCCACCGCCTTCAGCTGGTCCAGCATGATGTCCATTCGGCCAGTCCCAAGCTCCCTTGCAAGAAGGGGGGTGGAGCTGAACACGGACACCACGGACACCAGCATCAGGAACAGGGCAATCAGGAGGATTACCTTGTCTCCGGTGAAGCGGTCCATGAGGTTGAAAAGTGACCCCAGGCGGCCTTCTTTATTTGCCGATTCCTCTGCCATAGGTTGTTAAAGGTTACGTACGGCGGCCTTGAATTTCTCGCCGCGGTCTTCGTAGTTCTTGAAAAGGTCGAAGCTGGCGCAGCAAGGGGAGAGGAGCACCACGTCTCCGGCTTCGGCCATTGCGGCGGCCTTGCGTACGGCCTCGTCGGCACTTCCGGCATCCTCCATGCGGGACACCATGCCACCGAAGGCCTCGTGAATCTTCTTGTTGTCTACGCCAAGGCACACGATACCCTTCACCTTTTCCTTTACAAGGTCATTGAGCACGCTGTAGTCGTTGCCTTTGTCTGTTCCGCCAAGAATCCACACCACGGGGCGCTTCTGGCACTCCAGGGCGTACCATGCGCTGTCTACGTTGGTGGCCTTGGAGTCGTTGATATAGAGGACGTCCTTTATGCTCAGGACGGGCTCCAGACGGTGCTCGATGGGCTTGAAGGTGGCAAGGGAGTTACGGATGACATCGCTCTCTATGCCGGTGGCCTTCGCGGCCAGGGCGGCTGCCATGGAGTTGTAGATGTTGTGCTTTCCGCCAAGTGCCAGGCTCTCAAGGAAGACGTCGGTCTCTTCGTCGTCCACGCGGACAATCATCTTGTCGTCACGGAGGAATGCGCCCTGCTCCAGCTCCTTCTCCTGGGAGAAGGGGAGCATCTTGCAGCGGAGGACTATCTTTGAGAGGTGACCCACGGTGATGGAGTCGTCGGAGTCGAAGATAAAGCAGTCGTCCTCGCGGAGGTTGCGGGTAATGTTGAACTTGGCGTTGATGTAGTTCTCCATCTTGTGGTCGTAGCGGTCAAGATGGTCCGGGGTGATGTTTGTGATGATGGCGATGTCCGGGCGGAAGTCACGGATGTCGTCAAGCTGGAAACTTGAAATCTCCAGCACATAGTAGTCAAAGTGCTCGGTAGCAACCTGATATGCATAGCTTTGGCCGATATTTCCGCCAAGTCCCACATTGAGTCCTGCGTTTTTCAGCAGGTAGTAGATGAGGGAAGTGGTGGTGGTTTTTCCGTTGGAGCCGGTGATGCAGATCTTCTTTGCAGAGTCGTAGCGGCTTGCAAATTCAATCTCGGAGATAACTGGGATGCCGTTTTCCTTCACCTTTTGCACCATGGGAACTGTTCCCGGGATGCCCGGGGACTTCACCACTTCATCGGCACTGAGGATGAGCTCCTCCGTGTGCTGTCCCTGTTCAAAGGGGATGTCCCACTTTTTCAGCGTGTCTATATAGGACTCCTTAATCTGTCCCTTGTCAGAGAGGAACACATCGAATCCTTTCACTTTTGCCAGTACCGCAGCGCCTACTCCGCTTTCAGCGCCGCCTAAAACTACTACTCTTTTCATTTTTACCTAATCTTCAACAATGCCAATGTACTAACTGCCAGTATGATTCCTACAATCCAGAAACGGATGGTGATCTTAGCCTCGTGCTGGGCGGGAACCGGTTTGGGGAAGAGGACGGGGCCTTCGGGGGCCTTCTTGTCCTGGAAATGATGGTGGAGGGGAGCCATGCTCCAGATGCGCCTTCCGGTGCCGTACTTGCGACGGGTGTACTTGAAGTAGAACCTCTGAAGGAGTACGGACAGGCTCTCCACGAAGAAGATGCCGCAAAGAAGGGGAAGGAGCAGTTCCTTTCGCATGAGCACCGCGCTCACGCCAATTACGCCGCCAATGGTAAGGCTTCCCGTGTCTCCCATGAATACCTGGGCGGGGAAGGAGTTGTACCACAGGAATCCTATGAGTGCCCCCACAAAGGCGCTCATGAAGATTGCAATCTCTCCGCTTCCGGGTATATACATGATGTTAAGGTAGTTAGAGTCTATCAGGTTGCCCCCCAGCCATGCCAGGATGCCTAATACAACTCCAACAATGGCCGATGTTCCCGCTGCAAGTCCATCCAACCCGTCAGTGAGATTGGTTCCGTTGGAGCATGCGGTAATTACCAGCACTATCATCAGAACATAAATAGCCCATTTTGCATACCAGCCCCAGGTGCCCTTCACGGGGGAGAGCCAGCGGTAGTCAAACTCGTGGTTCTTCACAAAAGGGATGGTGGTCTTGGTGCTTTTCACAACGTCTTCCTCCACATATCGGCCACTGGTAACCGTGGTCTCGGTTTCCAGGGTGCGCTCCACGCTTTCCTTCACCTCAACTTTTTCACGCACCACGATGTCCGGGCTCATCCATACGGTAAGGCCCACAATGAAGCCAAGCGCTATCTGGCCGATGAGCTTTCCTTTTTCGGACATGCCTTCCTTGTTGTGCTTGAACACCTTGATGTAGTCGTCGGCAAAACCAAGCGCGCCGCACCAGAGGGTGCTCACAAGGAGAAGGATCACGTAGATGTTGGTGAGGTCGCACCAAAGGAGGGCGCCGGAGAGAATGGAGAGGATTATGATGACGCCTCCCATTGTGGGGGTGCCTTTTTTCTGGATCTGTCCTTCCAGGCCAAGGTCACGGACGGTTTCGCCGATTTGCTTTTTCTGGAGAAGGCGGATAATCTTCTTTCCGGCTATCATGGCAACCAGCACTGCGGTAACCGCCGCAGCCATTGCGCGGAAACTCAGGAAGTTCACAAGGCCCATTCCGGGGAAGTCTACCCCTGTGCCCTCAAGGTATTTAAGCAGGTGGTATATCATTATTGCAAAAGGAGTTTAAAGGTTTCAGTCACAATTTCTTTTTCGTCAAAATGATGTTTTTCCCGGCCGATTATCTGGTAGGTCTCGTGGCCCTTTCCGGCAAGGAGGATGGTGGCGCTTTCCGGGGCGGTGAGGATGGCCGTGCGGATAGCTTCGCGGCGGTCTTCGATCACTATGGACTTTGCAAGTCCCTTCACGGAAAGTCCGGCCTTGATTTCCTCTATGATGGCGTGAGGGTCTTCGGTGCGGGGGTTGTCGGAGGTTACCACAATGCGGTCGGCAAGGTTTTCGGCAATCTGGGCCATTTCCGGACGCTTGGTGCGGTCACGGTCTCCGCCGCAGCCGAACAGGCAAATCAGCTGCCGCTTGGGGGCGATGGCGCGGAGTGTCTTCAGGACGTTCTCAAGGGCGTCGGGGGTGTGGGCGTAGTCTATGATTACGCTGAGGCCCTTGGGACCGTTGAGGTTCTCCAGCCTTCCGGGGGCGGGTTCGAGCGTTGAGAGCGCAAGGAGGGTCTCCTCCTTCTTTGCTCCAAGGTTTATTGCGGCCGAATATATTGCAAGGAGGTTGTATGCGTTGTGTTCGCCAATGAGGCGGCACCAGACCTCCGTTCCGTCAATCTTCAGGAGCATGCCGTCGAAGCTCTCTTCCATCACGCGGGCGGTGTGGTCCGCGAGGCCCCTTACTGAGTAAGTTACAACCTTTGCGGCGGTGTTCTGGACCATCACGCTGCCGTGTTTGTCGTCCGTGTTTATGAGGGCAATGGCTTTCTTCGGCAGGTTGTCAAAGAAGAGTTTCTTGCAGCGGAGGTATTCGGCAAAGGTGCCGTGGTAGTCAAGGTGGTCGTGGGTGAGGTTGGAGAAAATGCCCATGGCAAACTCAAGGCCTGTCACGCGGTCCTGCTCCACGCCAATGGAACTCACTTCCATGAAGCAGTACTCGCAGCCCTTCTCTACCATCCTTGCCAGCAGGCTGTTGAGGGTTATGGGATCCACGGTGGTGTTTGTGGTCTCAATGCGCTCGTCGTCCACGTAGTTTGCAATTGTGGAAAGCAGTCCGCAGCTATACCCCATGCCCTTGAAAAGCCTGTACAGAAGCGTCACAGTGGTGGTTTTGCCGTTAGTTCCGGTAATACCCACCAGCGTCAGTTTCCCTGACGGATGGCCGTAGTACTCATCCGCAATCAGAGCCAGCGCCTTGCGGCTGTTTTCCACCACTTCAACTTCCACGTCATGCCCGACCAGATCGGGCATCTCTTCGCACACAATGCCGGTGGCGCCATTGTCGATGGCGGCCTGGATATAGGCGTGACCGTCGGATTCATGGCCGCGGACGGCGATGAACAGCGCTCCAGGAACAACCTTCCTGGAATCGGCGGTAATCAGTGTATAGTCCTTATAGTTCATTTCTCGTTTGTCATTACGGGCACTTTGGCGGTGGGCCGAAGCTCAGGGCGCCAGGTGTCGTCAAGTGCGTAAATCTTGTCCACTATCTCCCTCACGGCAAGGGCGGGCTTGGTGCCGCCGTAGAAGTTGTGATGGCTGGGGTAGGAGTACACGGTCACAAGGATGGTGTACTTGGGCTCTTCATCGGGATCGGCCGGGAAAAAGCCCACAAAGGTGCCCTGGAACTTCTTTCGGCCCTGGGAGTCGGAGTAGGGGTCACGGCTGCCGCCACGTTCGTCCGGGGAAAGGACCACGCGGGCGGTTCCGGTTTTTCCGGCTACGGACAGCCTAGCCTTTTTAAGCCTTGTGGCGGTACCGGTGTTAACAACGGCCCTGAGGGCCCTGGTGACGGTGTCGGCGGTGGCGGGGGAGCAGATGCTGCTGTTGAGGGCGCTGGGCTCGAACCTCTTTACCACCTTGCCGTCCTTTTCCACGCTTTCTACAAGGTAGGGCTTCATCATGGCTCCCTTGTTGGCTATGCCGTTGTAGAAGGTTGCAATGTGGAGCGGAGTCACGCTTATGCTGTATCCGTAGGCCGTGGTGCCAAGGGTGGTCCTGGACCATCCGGGGGTGCCGGGGCGGTTCACAACGGGGGTGCCAAGGCCGGGGATGTCAAAGTCAAAGGCTTCTCCAAGCCTGTAGGAGTAGATGTGGTCAAACATCTCCTGGGGCTGCTTGCCGTAGTAGTTTTCGGCCAGATAAGTGAATACGTAGTTTGATGAAATCTCAAAGCCGTGCATCACGCTAATGTCCCTTCGGCCCGTTTCCCTCTGGTAGTCAAGGATATGGACGTCCTGGTTGTAGCCGCCGGGCACAAAGCCGTTATTAGTGGGGATGGTCTGCTCAAGGGTTTTCACGTAGCCGTCTTCCACAAGGGAGAGGAGGGTGACGGTCTTCATGACGGAGCCCTGTTCGCCCACCTGCCTCAGGACCAGGTTCTCGCGCTCCCAAAGGGTGGTCTGGGGCGTTGCGCCGCGGGAGAGGTTCACCATCGCCCTGATGGCTCCGGTCTTGGCCTCCATTATTATGCATATGCCGGCGCGGACTTCGTCGTCACCGTCTATCTGGGCGCGGAGGGCTTTGTCGGCAATGTCCTGGAAATCCACGTTGAGGGTGGTCCTGATGTCGTTTCCGTCCTGGACCTGCACGCTGGTGGAGTCAAGATCCCTTACCCATGAACCGTCGTCGGTGACCCTTCTCCACTCATAGCCGTCGCGGCCGTGGAGTTCGGAGTCGTAGCTGTTTTCAAGGCCGATTCGGTTTTGCTCCTTCACGTAGCCTATCACGCGGCGGGCCAGGGAGTCGTAGGGGTAGATTCGCTCTTCGTGGGCTTCCACTATGAGTCCTCCGCGGTAGGGGCCTTCCTTGTAGAGGGGGAAGGTCTGGATCCGGCGAAGGGTTTCAAGGTCCACGTTCTTCCTTATGAGGAGGTATTTTGAGCCCTTTGAGCGGCCTGTCAGGATGGCGCCAGTCCATCCTTCGGCACTCTTCTCATGGAATTCCCCGGCAAGGGCGGTGCCAAGGAGGCGGGCCTTGTCCTGCCATACGCGCTCCAGGGAGTCCTTGCCGCGGTCTATGTAGTTCTGCTTGAGTACGGTGCAGTCCATATGGAGGTCGTAGAGCGGGGCCGAAATTGCAAGGGGCCTTCCGTCCGTGGCCAGGATTCGGCCCCTGACAGGAATGTCCACGTGCTTTTGGACCACCGGCCTGAACAGGCCTATCACCTTGTCGTCAACGGTGTATGACGTCTGGATCTTGACAACCCATACAATGATTGCCACACCAAGCGCCAGAAACAGCAGGGACAGGAAGAACATTACCACGTGGATTCTGTCGCGGTTTTCAATGGTGTCCCGTATTTCGCTCTCCCTTGAGCTCATTTCTTCTTTATCACCGTTGCGGGTTCCTGGGGCATTGCGGCCTCCGAACCCAGTTTCTTAAGTCTTGTCTCCGTTGCCGAAGCGCTCTTTATCTTCACAAGGGCGGCCTCGCTTTCGGTATGATGTATCCTCAGTTCCTCCAGGGCCGCCTTGTTGGCTCCTGCGCGGGTGAGGGTCTTGTCCACCTGCAGGCTCAGCATGATGGAAATCCACATGAGGAGGAAGGCGTACATCACGTGGATGTAGTATTTGTCGGCCTTTACCCTAAGGAGAAGGTCTCCGTTCCTGAGGGCCCGGAACACGTTCCGGACGCTGAGCCAAAAGTTCTTTACGGTCATCGCGCGGGCCCTCCCTCGTTCTTTTTCACTGCCACGCGGAGTTTCGCGCTCCTTGCCCTGGTGTTCCCGGCAATCTCGTCCTCCGTAGGGAGGATGGGCTTACGGTTCACGGCCTCAAGCGGAGTGTCGGTTCGGCCGAAAACGTCCTGCTGCACGGCGCCGTCCACGTTGCCGGTTTTGATGAAGTTTTTCACCATGCGGTCTTCAAGGCTGTGGTAGGTTATAACCACAAGGCGGCCGCCGGGCTTGAGGCTTCTTGCGGCGCCTTCCAGGAACTTCTCCAGAGAGCGCATTTCACCGTTCACCTCTATGCGGAGGGCCTGGTAAATCTTTGCCAGGATCTTGTGTTCGGCCCCCTTGGGGAGCACTTTTGCAACCGCGCGGTCAAGGTCTCCGGTGGTGGCGATGGGTCTTGCTTCCATGATGAGCCTTGCCACATTGCGTGCGCCGTCCACCTCTCCGTACAGCCTCAGGATACGCTCAAGGTCCTCAGCCTCATAGGTGTTCACCACCTCTGCCGCGGTGAGCTTTGCGCCCTGGTTCATCCTCATGTCCAGCGGTGCCTCCTCATAGCGGAAACTGAATCCGCGCTCTGCGGTGTCAAACTGGTGGCTCGATACGCCAAGGTCGGCCAGGATTCCGTCGAACTTTACAGAATAAAAGGCCGAGTAGTTCTCAATGAAGCGGAAGTTGTTGTGAATGAGGGTGAGACGGGAGTCCTTGAGGGCGCCGTTTATAGCGTCGATGTCACGATCGAAGGCGATGACCCTTCCGTCACCGGATAAGCGTGAAAGTATGGCAGCGGTGTGTCCACCGCCTCCGAAAGTGGCATCTGCGTATATTCCATTGGGATTTGTGATGAGAGAGGAAACACTTTCCTCAAGCAGCACGGGGATATGATATTCTGACATTCCTGAGACCTCCCTTACTTCTTAACGGAGTGTCTCTGTGCGGAAAGTTTGAACTCTTCGTCTGTCATGAGGGAGGCCTCATAGGTCTCTTTTGCCCATATCTGAAGCTTGTAACCGATTCCGCTAAGCACTACCTCCTTGGCAATACCTGCTTTTTCAAGTAACTCGGAGGGGATGTTGAGCCTGCCCAGCTTGCCGTCCGGGACAATGGGGTACACGCCCTCGTTGTACTTGGTCCAAAAATTAGCGTCATCTGTACTAAGCTCAGGGTCAAGGCCTTCCAGCAGTTTGTCGCTGCGGTGCACCCATTCGGCATAGGTGAACACATCCAGGCAGCACTGCTGGACGTTTTTCTTGACGATGAGGGTCATGTCCTCCAGGCCGTCTTTTGCCATGGCATCACGGAAAATGGCAGGGAGCACTACGCGCCCCTTGTCATCCACTTTGCCGCTGGCTTTGCCGAAGAATCTGACCATAATTACTTATTACTTTCACGCTTGGTTACAAAGGTAAGGAAAATTTTCCATTTTCTTACATTTTCTTCCAAATTTTTCCACAAATTTCTTCGTGATTCCATTTGGTGCCATTTTCAGCGTGTTTTTGCCTTCCGTTGCTATTATACGCAAAGTGTAATGCCGATTGGGTGCGGGGTAAAGTGTTGGCATACAGGTGTTTACACGGTTCTTTGGGAAAAGGATTAATCCCAAAGAACCGTGTAAGTGGCTGAAAAGCAAATAGTTAAGCCGCACCGTCACGGCATTACCGTGCGGTGGTGGTGAGAACTAGTGAGGAGGCTAGATCTTGTCGCCGAAGGCTAGGTCTCCGGCGTCTCCGATGCCGGGGATGATGTAGCTTTGGCTGGTGAGTTCTTCATCGATGGCGGCAACCCAAAGTGTGTACTCGGGGCCGTATACCTGGCAAAGGTGGTCTACGGCATAGCGGCTGGCAACGGGGCAAACAAGGTGCACCTTGGCGGGAACGCCGCCTTCTTCGTGGAGTTTCTCAATGCCAACTTCCATGGAGGAGCCGGTGGCAAGAAGGGCGTCTGATAAAATGAGGGTTTTGCCCTCAAGGGAAGGGGTGGTGCAGTACTTTGCCTTTACCTTGAAGTAGCCAAGTTTGCCGGTACTGCGGTAGGCCGAAAGGAAAGCGGTTTCGGCGTGGTCGAAAAAGCGCAGCATGCCTTCCTGAATGGGGAGGCCGGCACGGAGGATGGTGGCTATGACAAGCGGGGTGTCCGGGGTTTGGACCTTTGCCACGCCAAGGGGCGTAACCACATCTTTTTCAGAGTATTCCAGGGTTTTTGAGATTTCGTAGGCGAAGATTTCCCCAACGCGCTGGAGGTTGGTGCGGAAGCGGAGGCTGTCTTTCTGGATACGGGCGTCACGCAGTTCAAGCATGAACCGGCCCAGGACGGAATTGTGTTCCCCAATGTGGTTTACTTTCATGGCACGAGACTTGTTTCAGCTACAAATATATAAAATTTCCTGATTTTTCACTACCTTTGTGAAGATGAAAAAACTTGGGCGCATACTATCGCTGGCCGTTGCCGTGGCTCTCACCTGTCTTATGGCAGGCGGCTGCGGCGTGTCCAAGATCAAGGACATCAAACTTGTTTCGGCCGGGGTCAAGTACATTATCCCCACTTCAATGCGCTCCTTCGATGCCGTTCTCACCCTTGGCGTAGACAATCCCGCCATTACCCTTAGCGTGGATGAGGTCAACGGCCTCATTCGCGTAGACGACGTCCCGTTTGCCTCCTTCACCACGGGGCCCATCATGGTGGAAGGGAAGAAAATCCTCCTTTATGAGCTTCCCTGCACCATCACCCTGGAGCCCGGGATTTCGCTCCTGAACGTGCTCAAACTCTCTACCAGAAGTTCTCTTGAAGGCATTGATGCCGATATAAACCTGAAGGTTGCCACCAAAAACGGCAAGCTCAAGACGCCACTTTCGTACAAGAAAATCAACTTAGCAGAATTCTCAAAATGAGACGCATTTTCACCATACTAATCTCGCTTCTGGCCCTGTCCGTTTTCGGATTGTCGGCCCAGGATTCCCTCAACCTTTCCAGGATGGATTCCACCTATGTGGGCCGAACCATCCTCTCCGTTATCGGCCCTGGTGCAGAGATTAACCAGACCCCGGAGGTGAGGAAGGCCCTGCAGGGCTATGTAGATTCCAACGCCTCAAAGGCCGTCCAGGGATACCGCATCCGCGTTTTCTATGACAATTCGCCTCAGGCACGTGTTCGCTCTGAGAGCATTGCCGCATACCTCAGGGCACAGTACCCTGAAACCGGGGTGTACCGCAGCTTCGAGTCTCCCAATTATAAAGTGACAATAGGGGATTTCCGCACAAGGGACGAGGCCCTCAGGATATACAATGCGCTAAAGGGAACCTATCCCACGGCGTATATAATCAAAGAGAACATCAACTTCCCTAGATAATGGCCGCCATCAAACAGGGAATGGAGCAGAAGCTCCAGCAGAAACTTTCTCCGCTCCAGATCCAGACAATAAAGCTTATAGAGATGCCTGTGCAGGCTCTGGAGCAGCATGTGCGGGAGGTTCTCTCAGACAATCCTGTCATTGACGACACTCCCCAAAAAGGGGCCGATGACCGCGAGGTATCAATCTCGGAGGTTGAAGCCCGTGAGCAAAGCGGCGGGTCCATGGAGGAAAACTACGGCTCTCAGGACGACGACATTCCTTCATATAACCTCCACGTAAACAACTGGGGCAAGGACGAACGCCCGCAGTACAACACCTTCTCCGTTAAGCAGAGTTTCACCGGCAGCCTTCAGGAGCAGCTTGGGTACCGCCAGTTATCGGACCATGAGAGGGCGGTTGCCAGCTTCATTATCGGCTCCCTTGACGACGACGGTTATCTCAGAAGGGACATCGAATCCCTTGTAGACGACCTCGCGTTCCGTGCCGGGATAGAATCTTCGGCCGAAGAAGTGGAGAAGATGCTACGCATAATCCAGGAGTTCGAGCCCTCCGGAGTAGGGGCCCGGGACCTCAGGGAGTGCCTCCTTATCCAGCTTGAGGACAAAAAGCGCACGCCGTCCGTGGAAAACGCCATCAAGGTGGTCAGGGACCAGTTTGAAGCCTTCAAAAACCGTCATTTCCAGAAGATTATGTCAAGGCTGCATCTCTCGGAGGATGATCTGAAGGCGGTGCTTGATGAGATAAAGCACCTCAATCCGTCGCCGGGCGGCCAGATAGACGACTCTTACTCCGACCAAGCCCAGCAGGTGGTCCCGGATTTCGTGCTGGAATACGAAAACGGGGAGCTCATCCTCTCCATGCCGCGCTTCAATATCCCGGAACTCCGCATCAACCGGAAGTACTCTGAGATAATGGAAACCGGCAAGTACTCTGAGTCCAAGGCCGATAAAGACGCGGCTTCGTTCGTGAAGCAGAAGATAGATTCGGCCAAGTGGTTCATAGAGGCCCTGCGCCAGAGGCAGAATACCCTGGAGAGCACCATGAGGGCCATCCTTGAGTACCAACACGACTACTTCATAGACGGGGATGAGAGTTCCCTCAAACCTATGGTCCTCAAGGACATAGCAGAGCGCACGGGGTTCGACATCTCCACAATTTCCCGCGTGGTAAACAGCAAGTGGATAGAAACCCACTTCGGCATATTCCCCCTCAAATACTTCTTCTCCGAAGGCCTTGAAAACTCCGACGGCGAGGAAGTATCCACCCGCGAAATCAAGAAGGCCCTACGTGAAATGGTGGATGCCGAAGACAAGCACAACCCTCTCACCGACGACGAACTTGTAGACGGCCTTTCGGCCAAAGGCTACAAGGTTGCCCGCCGCACCATCGCCAAGTACAGGGCCCTCCTGGACATCCCCAAAGCCCGTCTCCGCAGGGAACTGTAGCAATACAAAAAAGCCCCGGTCATGAAACCAGGGCTTGAAGGGTGAGTGATGGGGCTCGAACCCACGACACTCGGAACCACAATCCGATGCTCTACCAACTGAACTACACTCACCATGTTGGGACTGCAAATGTAAGGCTTTTTTCCGGTTTTGCAAAATTTATTTAGTATCTTTGCATACTAGCAAAATCAGATATGTCTAAACGTGAAATAAAGTTCTCCCTGGTTTACAGGGATATGTGGCAAAGTTCCGGTAAATATGTTCCGCGTGTGGACCAGCTGGTAGAGGTGGCTCCGGCAATCATTGACATGGGTTGCTTCGACCGCGTGGAAACCAACGGCGGCGCGTTTGAGCAGGTGAACCTCCTGTTCGGCGAAAACCCCAACAAGGCGGTGCGTGCCTGGACGGCACCGTTCCACAAGGCAGGCATCCAGACCCACATGCTGGAGCGCGGCCTAAACGCCCTCAGGATGAATCCCGTGCCTCTTGATGTGCGTGAACTCATGTTCAAGGTTAAGAAAAAGCAGGGCACGGACATCGCCCGCAGCTTCTGCGGCCTCAACGACCACCGCAACCTCAAGGGCTCCGTCATCGGCGCAAAAAAAGGCGGCATGATATCCCAGGTGGCGCTTTCCATCACCCATTCGCCCGTCCACACCGTCGCCTACTACATGGACATCGTAGACAAGGTTGTGGAATATGGGGCCGATGAAATCTGCCTCAAGGACATGGCGGGTATCGGCCGTCCAAACGTGCTTGGAGAGCTTGTGGCCGACATCAAGAAGAAATACCCCCACATCAAGGTGCAGTACCACGGCCACACAGGCCCCGGTTTCTCCGTGGCTTCCATGCTGGAAGTGGCCCGTGCCGGTGCAGACTACCTTGACGTTGCCGTGGAGCCCCTCTCCTGGGGCAAGGTGCACCCGGACGTAATCACCATCCGTGAGATGCTCCGCAGCGACGGCTTCCTGGTGAAGGACCTCAATATGGACGCCTACATGGAGGTAAGGCGCCTCACCCAGAAGTTCATTGACGACTTCCTTGGCTACTGGATCAACCCCTCCAACTCTCGCATGACCTCCCTCCTTGTGGGCTGCGGCCTCCCCGGCGGCATGATGGGCTCCATGATGGCCGACCTTAAGGGCTTCCAGGGCGCAATCAACGCCACCCAGCGCGCCCACGGCAGGCCGGAGATGAGCCTTGACACCCTCATGGTGAAACTCTTCGAGGAAGTGGAGTACGTATGGCCGCGCTTAGGATACCCTCCTCTGGTGACCCCCTTCAGCCAGTATGTCAAGAACACCGCCCTCATGAACCTCTACAACATGCTTCAGGACAAGCCCCGCTGGACCACCATAGACAAAGACACCTGGGGCATGATCCTCGGCCACATGGGCAAACTTCCCGGAGAACTGGCCCCGGAAATCGTGGCCCTGGCAAAGGAAAAGGGCATGGAGTTCACAACCGGCAACCCTCAGGACAATTACCCCGACGAACTCCCTAAGTTCCGCAAGATGATGGACGAAGAAGGCTGGGACTATGGTGAGGACGACGAAGAACTCTTTGAACTTGCCATGCATGAACGCCAGTACCGCGATTACCGCAGCGGAGTTGCCAAGGAGCGCTTCAACAAGGAGCTCGCGGAACTCAAGGCCAAGGCCGGAGCCCCCATTGTGGTGGAGCGTCCAGTTGTTGAAATGCCGAAGATTGATATTGACGCCTACATCCAGAAATACCCCAAGGCCACTCCTGTCCAGAGCCCCGTCAAGGGCCAACTCCTTTGGGAACTGGACGTAGACGACGCCTCCAAGGCCCCCATAGCCGGAAAGAAGGTGAAAGCCGGAGAGATTATTGGCCATGTACAAACCTTCTACGGACTTGAAGACATTGTGGCCGCCGTGGACGGAATTGTGGTGGCTGCCCCCGCAAAGCAGGGAGACAATGTTTCAAAATCTGAAATCGTGGCCTTCATTCAATAAAAACAGCAAAATAATCACGTGAAACAACACTTTCTCTTACGGGAAGGTGTTGTTTTTCGTTTTTATCCCGTACCTTGCGGCCATGAAGATCAAGGAAATGTTCCCGGACGAGCGTCCCCGGGAGAAACTGAGGATAAGAGGTGCAAGGGCCCTCAGCAACGCGGAACTCCTGGCGGTGCTGCTTGGCAGCGGCGTGGGCGGGAAAAACGTGATGGAGGTTGCCCAGGAACTCATTGCCATGAGCGAGGGCAGGCTCACCCTCCTTGCGGCAACGCCCATCAGGCGCCTCATGGCCCAGAAAGGCGTAGGGGAGGTGCGTGCACTGGTGATTTCGGCCGCAATGGAACTTGGAAGGCGCTCATTTGAGGAAAACGCAATCCTTGAAAAGAAGGCCCTGACGTCTCCCAAGCAGGTGTACGGAATCATGCTGCCGCAGTTCAAGGGCTTGGACCATGAGGAATGCTGGGTGATTTATCTCAACCGCATGAACTTTGTGCTTGGAAAGGAGATGATTCACTCCGGAAGCCTTGAGATGGTGCTCCTTGATACCGGCCGAATCCTTAAAAAGGCTATAGAGAAACAGTGCTCCCACATAATCCTGGTGCACAACCACCCCAGCGGTGACAGCAAGCCCTCGGAATCCGACATCCGTCAGACTGAACGCCTCAAAAGGGCCCTCAGGGCCGTTGAGATAACCCTCATGGACCACATAATTGTGGCCGAAGATTCCTTCTTCTCCTTTGCCGACGAGAAGCGTGAGGTTGTGGGGTGAACTACCCGCAGATAAGCGTTGCAGAAGTTGCGTCCGTAACGGTGACGTCCGTGTAATCGCCTTTTTTTAGGTTCCGGGCAGGGAATACGCACATCATGTTGTTGGAGGCACGGCCGCAAAGCATGCTGGCGTCGCGTTTTGATGGGCCTTCCACCAGGACGTGCATGGTTCGGCCAATCTGGGCGCGGTAACGCTCCAGGGACTTACGGTTCTGGAGTTCAATAATTTCGTTGAGCCTGCGGTTCTTGATGTCTGCGGGAACGTCGTCCTGCATGGTGCGGTTGGCAAGCGTGCCGGGGCGGTCGGAGTAGGCAAACATGAAGGCCCAGTCAAAGCCCACTTCCTCCATGAGGCTCAGCGTGAGCGCGTGGTCTTCCTCTGTTTCCGTACAGAAACCCGCAATTACATCCGTTGTGAGGCCGCAGTCCGGCATCACTTCACGGATTTTGGAAACCCTTTCCAGGTACCACTCACGGCTGTATTTCCTGCGCATGAGATCCAGCATACGGGTGCTTCCGGACTGCACCGGAAGATGGATGTGGCGGCAGATGTTGGGCTTTGAAGCCATTGTGTAAATGACTTCGTCGGAGATGTCCTTGGGGTGGGACGTTGCAAAACGGACGCGAAGGTCCGGGGCAATGTCGGCCACGCGGGACAGAAGCTGCGCAAAATTGACGGTCTCGGTCTCGGACTTGTACAGGTAACTGTCCACGTTCTGCCCAAGGAGGGTGACTTCCTTGTAGCCCTTCCGGTAAACGTCGCAGGCCTCGCGCACAATGGAGTTGGCATCGCGGGAGCGTTCGGCACCACGGGTATAGGGCACCACGCAGTAGGAGCACACGTTGTTGCATCCGCGCATGATGGAGATGAAGGCCGAAATCCCGTTCTTGTCCGTGCGGACGGGGGTGATGTCCGCGTAAGTTTCCTCGCGGGAGAGGAGGACGTCCATCTGGGGGCTGTCCGGCGTGATGGCGTCAAGAAGACGCGGCAGGCTGCGGTAGGAGTCCGGTCCCACCACAAGGTCCACTTTTCCGGTATCCAGGAGCTTGTCCTTGAGGCGTTCGGCCATGCAGCCAACTATGCCCACAAATACTCCGGGCCTTGATTTTTTCTGCTGATTGAAAACTTCTATGCGGCCCCAGATGCGCTGCTCCGCGTTGTCGCGGATGGAGCAGGTGTTGGCCATTATGAGGCTGGCTTCCTCCATGCTTTCCGTGCGCTCATAGCCGGCCTTTTGAAGAATTGCGAATATGACTTCGGTGTCGTTTACGTTCATCTGACACCCGTATGTTTCTATGTATGCCTTTTTCATAGGGTGCAAAGGTACGAAAAAAAAAGGACAAGGAATGCGGTGCCAATGAAGTTGTTGATACATAATCAGTTAGAGGATTCTTTGGGATTAAATGTTTTCCCAAAGAATCCTCTAACTGATTGACATACAGTGGATTAACCGCCACCGACACGGCAAAACGCGTGGTGGGGAGGTTACTTGGCAGCAGGGGCGGGGGCGGCGGCGGGAGCCTGGCCGGCAGCGGCCTGGGCCTGAGCCTGGAGTTCGGCCTGGAGGGCTTCAAGGGTGCGCTCAGGGGCAATACCAAGGGCCTTGCGGGCTTCGGGGGTGAGGTCAATCACCTTGGATTCGTCGAAGTAGAGGGCCTGGGTGGAGTCGAAGAGGGCGATGAGGCCCTTAGCCTTTGCAAGCTCCTGGACGGTCTTGTTGGCTTTCTCGTAGATGGGAGCCTGAAGCTGGTTCTGCTGCTGCTGGAGCTCCTGGGAAATGTTGTTCTGGAATTCCTGGATGCGGTTTTGCATGTCGGAGAGTTCGCGCTCCTTGGATTCGCGGATAGCGGCGGTCCAGGAGTCTCTCTTCTGGGTGTACTGGGTATATTTGCTCTGGAATTCCTCTACCATGGCGCTGTAGGTCTCTTCGGCCTCTTTCTGGGAGGCGGCGATAACCTCGCGGGCCTGATCCATTTCCGGCATCAGTGCCACAAGCTCTGAGAAATTGACACGGCCGAAGCTCTGGGCCTGAAGGCTCAAAGTGGCGAATGCTGCAAGTGCGAATACAAATAGTTTTTTCATATCAAATATATTTTATCGTTTCTTTCTTTTTGAGATCCCTCGACTACGCTCGGGATGACAGTGTGCATCGCTTGTGATATAAGGTCATTCGGGATGACAGGATGTGAGAGGCAAAAACCATACCTAGAACTGCTGGCCAAGGACAAAGTGGAACTGGCTGCCGCCGTTGACGGGGTCGTCGAAGCCCCAGCCCCAGTCTACGCCAAGGAGGCCGATCATGGGCAGGAACACCCTCACGCCAACACCGGCGCTACGCTTGATCTGGAACGGGTTGAAGTCACGGATGTCGCTCCAGCAGTTACCGCCCTCCAGGAAGCCCAGAACGAAGATGGTGGACTGAGGCTGAAGGATGACAGGGTAACGGAGCTCCACGGTGAATTTGTCATAGACGTTACCTGCATAACTTTCAAGGTTACGGCTGTATGGGGTCATCTTGCGGGGGGTGAGGGAGTAGTCCTCGTAACCGCGCAGGGAAACTATTTCCGCGCCGTAGGTCATGTAGCCGGACATGCCGTCACCACCCACCTGGAAGTTCTCGAACGGGGAGTAGCCCCAGTTTCGGTTATAGTATCCAAGGTAGCCGAACTGTGCGCGCGTCATGAGCACCAGGTCTCCGACGAGCTTGGTGTACACGGTGGCGTTGAACTTCCACTTGTGGTATTCGATCCACTTGTAGCGTTCGGCCGAAGTCCAATTGTCGTAGTTGACATCTTTGTAGCTGCCCACAGGCTGCTTTACGCGGTTGCCGGATGCATCCGTGGTCCAGGTGTACTTGCGGAACAGGGAATACGGCGGCGTAAGCTGCAGGGACGCGGAGAATTCAGAGCCCGTACGGGGATAAATCTGCTGGTCCGTGGAGTTACGGGACAGCGACAGCGTATAGCTGAGGTTATGTGAGATACCGTCGTTGAAGGCAAAGTAGCTGTTGGTCCAGTTGGTTAGCTTGTAGGTTTGCCAGCTGAGGTTGTTGTACAGCACAAAGTAGTTGTCGGGCCACTTAAGGCGCGTACCAAGCCCGGCGTTGAAGCCAAATACCTCAAACATCTTGTCCGTGGACAGGATGCCGATAGCAAGGTAGGAGTCCGTCATCCTGGAATAGTATCCGGAGATGGAGAGGGACGTAGGACGCTTGCCGAAGAGCCAGGGCTCCGTGAAGCTGGCGCTGAGGTTGGTATAGTAGCGGCCGTTGGTCTGGAAGCGGAACGCAAGGTTCTGGGCATCTCCAAGCGGCACAGGCCTCCAGGCACCCTTCTCAAACATACGGCGGGTGGAGAAGTTGTTGAAGCTAACACCTGCTGTGAGAACGAAGGTATTGCCGCCCCAACCGCCGGAGAGTTCCAGCTGGGAAGACGGCTTCTCCGTCACGTTATATATAATGTCTACGGTGTTGTTGAGCTGGTTGGGGATGATGGAATAGCCGCCCGCACCCATTATGGCTTCGGCGTCAAACTGGCCCATGGAGGCTATTTCACGGATGGAGCGCTCGAAGTCGGACTGTGAGAAGAGGTAGCCGGGCCGGGTCATGAGCTGGCGGCGCACCACCCTTTCATTTGTGAGGTCGTTGCCGTTTATCACAATCTCGTTGAGCGTTGCGGGCTTGCCTTCGGAGATACGCATCTCAACATCGATGGAGTCGTTCTGGATGTTGACTTCCACGGGAGTTACGTTGAAGAACAGGAAGCCGTTGTCGCGGTACAGTTTGGAAACGTCGTATTCATTTTCCTTGCCGCCGCCGTGAAGGCGCTTTTCCATGGTGACGACGTCATAGACATCTCCCTTCTTGATCTGGAGGATGTTGTTGAGAACGTCTGAGGGGTATACGGAGTTTCCGGTCCAGGTGATGTTTCGGAAGTAGTACTTCTTGCCCTGGTCAAACACCATGTCTATGTTGAGGTGTGTGTCGTCTACCATATATATGGAGTCCCTCACCAGGCGGGCGTCACGGTAGCCGGCCTCGTTGAAGGCGTCCAGGACCGTCTTGCGGTCCGTCTGGTACTCTTTTTCCTTGAACTTCTTGGACTTGAAGAAGTTGTACCACGTTGCGGCGTGGGTCTCCTTCATGTTCTTGGCAAGCTTGCGCTCCTTGACATCAGTGTTGCCGGAGAAGTTGATTTTCTTGATGTGCACCTTCTTGCCGCGGTCTACGGCAAAGTTCACGCGTATGGCGCTGCGGATTACTGTGTCCTTGACGACCTCGGTGTCCACGTTCACGTTGATGAAGCCTTTCTCCTTGTAGTAGCGCTTGATGATGTCTATGGAGGTGTTCTTCACGTAGTCGGAGAATTCGCGGCCGGGCCGGAGGTTGAGCCTTTCCTGGAGGTCTTTCTTCTCTCCGGACTTGACTCCGGTATATGTCCAGCGGGAAACGCGCGGGCGCTCACGGATTACAACCTTGAACCATGCGGTATCGGCCTGGGCGTTGAGGGAGTCTATCCTTACCTCCACGTCCTCGAAGTATCTCTGGGCCACAAGGCGCTTCACTATTCCGGTGATGTCGTCTCCGGGGACGGTAACTTCCATGCCCTTCCTGAGGCCTGTGAGCTGGAGAATCTGGTTTTCACTGAAATACACGTTGCCTTCTACGCCAACGCCGCCCACCGCAAGCTTCCGGGGATGGGCATAGTCAATGTCCACGCCTCCCTGGGCATGAAGTGAAAAAGCGGAGAGTGCCAGCGCGGCTATTATTAGTATGAGTCTTCTCACAGCTGAAATAATCTATCCTGCAAAGTTAACAATAATTATTTGACTTTACCATAACGGCGGTCCCTGCGCGCATATTCGTCCAGCGCCTCCTGGAACTGCGGCTTGCGGAAATCCGGCCACAGAACGTCTGTGAAGTAGAATTCCGTGTAGGCGCACTGCCATAGGAGGTAGTTGGAGATGCGGATTTCCCCGGAAGTGCGGATAAGGAGGTCTGGGTCCGGAATCCCGGCCGTCACAAGGTATTTGTCAAAGTCTTGGATTTCAAGGTTTTCAATCTCCTGGGCCGATAACTGAGCCGCAGCCTTTTTCAGGGCCTGGAGGATGTCCCACTTGCCGCTGTAGCTGAGGAAAACCACGCAGGTGGTGCCGGTGTTGCCGGAAGTTTCCTCCATCATGGAGTCTATGGCGGCGTTGAGGCTATGGGACAGCCTGGCCCTGTTGCCAAGCACCACGAAGCGTATGTTGTACTTCATGAACCGGCCGATTTCGTTTTTCATGGACTTCATCATGAGCTCCATGAGGGTCATGACTTCATCCTTGGGCCTGTTCCAGTTTTCCTCCGAGAAAGCGTAGAGGGAGAGGTACTTGATGCCCTTTTCCACTGCGTACTCAAGGCAGGCGCGGACGCTTTCAACGCCCTCCATGTGGCCGAAAACGCGCTCACGGCCGCGGGCCTTGGCCCACCTGCCGTTGCCGTCCATGATTATAGATACGTGCTGCGGTATCCTTTCCATAACCGTCTTATTCGTTGTTTCGCATGTCTTCTCCCCAGAAAAGGCGTGAGGTGAGGGCCTTCACAAACCCCGATTCAGGGAGCCGGACACGTTTAAGCGAAAACTGTGCCATCTCCACATGAATTGTCCATTCCGGCTGGATTTCCACCACGCGGTTGTCCATGGACATGGTGGCGCGGCCGTCACGGGACTCGAAGGATATGTCAATCTTGGCCGATTCAGAGATTACGATAGGCCTCACGTTGAGGTTGTGGGGGGAAATAGGGGCCAGCACCAGCACCTTGGTGTCCGGCATGCAGATGGGGCCGCCAACCGACAGCGAATAAGCTGTTGAGCCTGAAGGCGTTGCCACAAGGATGCCGTCGGCCCAATAGGTGGGCAGGGGCTCCCCGTTTACGCTCACGTGGATTCCAAGCACGGAAGACCCGCTGCGGTGAAGCGCAACCTCATTTACGGAATAGGGGAGAAGGCCGATTGACTTCCTGGCCTCCGGGCCCTTCAGCGTGGCGTTAAGCACCGTACGGTATTCTATGGAGAAGTCTCCCTCCACAAGCGCTTTCTTCACGGCCTCCGGGCGGTTTTCGCAGAGGAAACCAATTCGGCCGAAATTGACGCCAAGCACCGGCAGGCCGATATCGGCCACCGTATGGGCTGCGCTGAGGAAGGTTCCGTCACCGCCCATGGAAAGCACAAGGTCTGTTTCCGGGCGGACATCGGCCTTGGATTTTATCTCATAGACCTCGAAGGTGGCGTCTTCCAAGTCCTTCACCAGGGCGGCCATGCGGGAGTCCCGGCGAATGGAGTCGTTCAAGATGAAATATCCGATTTTCATATGTGTTCCTAAAGAATCAGACGCCAAAATTAACACTTTTCTTAGAAAAATCCTTAATTTTGCGAAGTAAATGGTACAGACATGACTCGTTTAAGTGTAAATATCAATAAAATTGCCACCATCCGCAATGCGCGCGGTGGCTCCGTTCCGGACGTTGCGCTGGCCGCCGTCCGCTGTGAGGAATTCGGCGCAGAAGGCATTACGGTGCATCCACGCCCGGACGAACGCCACATAAGGTATGCCGATGTCCGGCAAATCCGCCCCACCATCAAGACGGAATTCAACATTGAGGGCAACCCCACCGTGCAAAGTTTCGTGGATCTTGTGCTGGAAGTGGTCCCGGACCAGGTTACGCTGGTGCCGGACGGCCAAAACGCCATCACCTCCAACGCCGGCTGGGACACCATAAAGAATGAGGCCCTCCTCACGGACCTTTGCAAAACATTCAAGGCAAAGGGCATCCGCACCTCCATCTTCATAGACCCCATCCCGGAAATGGCCTTCGGGGCGGCAAAGTGCGGCGCCGACAGAGTTGAGCTTTACACGGCCGCCTATGCCGAAAACTACCCCAAGGACCCTGAGACGGCCATCGCACCGTACCTCAAGGCCGCCCTGGCGGCAAGGGAGGCGGGCCTGGGGCTCAACGCCGGGCATGACCTTTCCCTTGAGAATCTCAACTACTTCATCCGCACCATTCCCTGGACAGATGAGGTGTCCATCGGCCACGCGCTCATCAGCGACGCCCTGTATCTTGGCCTCAGTGAAACTATTAAGGCCTACCTTACGGAAATCCGCAAAAAATAGTTATCTTTGCAAACTTGACAAAAATTTAAAACGCAATAATGAAAAAGAACATCAGCATCATCGCAGGCCTCGTCGCTATCATGGCTCTTGCAGCGTCCTGCAACCAGAACCAGGCAGCAGCCCCTGCAGCCGTAGCCTCCGCAGAGGACAGCACCGCAGTAGCCGGCAGCATCGTATTCTTCAACATGGACAAAGTCATGGAAGGCTACGACATGGCCAATGACCTCAATTCCGTGTTCGAGACCAAGACTTCCGGCATCCAGGCCGAAATCGACCGCCGCGGCAAGAAACTGGAAAAGGACATGGCGGATTTCCAGAACAAAGTGGACAAAGGCCTCCTCACCAACTCCGTGGCCCAGGCACAGTACCAGAAAATCCAGCAGCAGCAGCAGGACTACCAGCAGTACGTAATGCGCAAGCAGCAGGAAATGAGCGAGGAACAGCAGGTTATGATGAACCAGATTGCAAACGCAATCTCAGAGTATGTCAAGGAGTACAACGCAGATCACCAGTACGCCCTCATCCTCGCCACCGCCGGTCCCATCCTCTCCACTCCCGTTGTCACCGGTGACCCCCGTCTGGACATCACGGAAGACCTCCTTGCAGGCCTTAACGCCGCCTACATCAAGACTAAGGAAGCTTCCAAGAAATAAAGAAAAGGCCCTGCCATGCGCATCGCCCTGCTATCATGTTTCTACCCGTTCAGGGGTGGCATTTCCCAGTTCAATGCATCTCTTTTGCAGGAGCTGGGAAAATGTCATATAGTAAAGGCGTGGAATTTCACAAGGCAGTACCCCTCTTTCTTCTTCCCCGGCAAAACCCAGTACGTAACCCCGGAAGACGAGGCCGTGAAGGTGGAGTCTAGCGCAATGCTTGACACCATAAATCCCTTCACCTGGGTCAAGACGGCCATCTCCATCCATAACTGGAAGCCGGACGTCCTCATCCTCCCTTACTGGATGAGCTGGTTTGCCCTTCCGCTGTCCTTTGTTGCCAGAAGAAGCGGAGTCAAAAAGGTCCTCGGGCTCCTTCACAACGTGGTTCCGCATGAGCCCCACTGGTTTGACATTCCGCTCACAAAGTGGTTTCTGCAGGCATGTGACGGCTACATGTGCATGTCGCCAAGCGTGGAGGACGACCTCCTTCGGCTAAGGCCCCTTGCCCATCACATAGTGAAGCAGCACCCCATGTACACCCACTTCGGTGAAAAACTTCCAAGGAAGGATGCCAGCAAGAAGACCCTTCTTTTCTTCGGCCTCATAAGGGAATACAAAGGGCTGGACATACTCCTGGAGGCGTTCCGTGACCTACCGGAGGACTACAGGCTCATAATTGCCGGGGAATGCTACGGCTCCTTTGAGAAATACGCCCGCATCATAGACTCCATTCCCGGAAAAGACCGCATAGAGGTCTACGAAGGCTATGTGAGGGACTCCGAGGTCAAGAAATATTTCTCCGAATCCGACCTTGTGGTGCTCCCTTACCGCAGTGCCACCCAAAGCGGTGTCGGCGCAATCGCCTGCCACTTCCAGGTGCCCATGCTGGTCACGGATGTTGGCGGTCTCAAGGCCGAAGTAGGAGACACTGGCACGGGAATTGTCGCATCCAGCCCGGACCCTGACGTCGTGCGCGCGGAAATCCTGAGGTTTTTCGCCGACGACACCATCCGCGAAAGATGCGTCAAGGCCATGGTTCGCCAGGGCAAGCTCCTCAGTTGGAGCGCCTATGCCATGGCACTTACGGAATTTGCAAAAACGTTATAGATATGAAACGTTTTCTTACAATACTGATACTTTTGGCAGGCTCGCTTTTGTGCCCGGCCCTCATGGCACAGGAATACGTTCCTACGCCCATAACCGTATCCAAGGAAAAGGTCAAGCTGGGCGGCAAGGTGTACCTGTCGCATGTTGTTCTTGAACGCCAGACAATTTACGGCATCACCAAGGCTTACGGCGTCACCGAGGAAGAGCTCTACGAGGCCAACCCCACCCTCCGTGAAACCGGCCTCCAGAAAAACGCCATCCTGCTGGTGCCTTACCGTGAGGCCCCGGTGCAGGAAGTCACTTCCCAGAACTATACGGAGCACACCGTAAAGTGGTACGAGGACATAGACGACATTGCCCGCAAATACAACATCTCCGCCAAGGAACTCATGGAGTACAACGGCCTCAAGAGCCGTAAACTCACTTCCCGGCAGGTCCTGAAGATTCCCGTGAAGCAGGCCGTGGCTTTCTCATCAGAGGAAAAGCCCGTGGAACCTGCTATTCAGGAAACAGAGGAAAAAGAGGCGGAACCGGAAGTAGAGATTGAAGAAGAGAAGGAGGAAGTGGAAGTCATGCCCGTTCTTGCCTTCACTCCCAAGGAGGACGTTGAATTCTCACTTGTACTGCCCCTCAAGGCTGCCGGAAAGGCCGGAGAACTTAACATGGACTTCTACTCCGGCGTTCTCATGGCCGTAAAGGATATGGAGGCCGAAGGCCTGAAGGTGAAGATGAACGTGTTTGACCTTACGGCCGGAATGCCTTCCGTGGAGACCCTTGTGAAAGGGGACTTCGTGCTGGGTCCCATCGCCTCCAGGGACATGGAGGCCGTGCTCCAGAGGGTGGAAGGCCGGGTGAACGTGGTCTCGCCGCTGGACCAGCGTACGGCGGCCCTCAGCCAAAGGTACACCGGCTTTGTGCAGGCTCCCACATCCGTTGAACGCCAGTGGGAAGACCTTGCAAGCTGGGTGGGGGAGAGCCTCTACGAAGGCTCCTCCAAGATTATCCTCATCACGGAAAAAGGCGCCGCAAATGTTTCGGCATCAGTTGCAATCCGTAGCGCCCTTGCACGCAACGAGACCCCCTACGACATCCTCAGCTACGCAATTGTGGAAGGTACCTCCATCCCCGCAACGCTGGAGCGCATGCTCCTCAGGGACGGCGAAAACCGCATTGTGGTGGCCTCCGAAAGCGAGGCTTTTGTGGGAGACGTGGTGCGTAATATCGGCATAATGATGGGAAAGGGATTTGACGTTGTGATGTACGCTCCCTCAAAGGTACGCACCTTTGAAACCATTGAGGGCAGCGACTACCACGCCGCGCGCCTTCACATAAGCACATCGTACTTTGTGGATTACTCAAATCCCAAGGTAGATGCCTTTGTAAGGGCCTACAGGGCTCTTTTCAAGACTGAGCCTTCCCAGTTTGCCTTCCAAGGCTACGACACCGCCCGCTACTTCATGGAGCGCGCCACAAAGGGCACGGGTTACGCCCGCGGCCTTCACACGGACTTCTTCCTTGAGCCCGACGAATTCGGCAACGGCGTCAACAAGGCCGTTCGCCGCATAGTTTACCGCAAAGATTTCACAACTTCACTGGAAAGATAATATATGGAAAAAGTAAAGTGCCTCATACTGGGCGGAGGTCCTGCCGGATTTACGGCCGCGATATACGCAGCGCGTGCAAACATGGATCCAGTGCTGTATGAGGGAATACAGCCCGGCGGCCAGCTCACCACAACCACCGTGGTGGAGAACTTTCCCGGTTTCCCCGGCGGCGTGGATGCCCTCACGCTCACGGACGGCATGAGGGAGCAGGCCCGCAGTTTCGGGGCCGACATCAGGCAGGGTTCGGCAACCAAGGCAGACCTTGGGGGGCGCCCGTTTGTAATTACAATTGACGGAGAGAAAGATATTGAGGCCGAATCGCTTATCATAGCCACCGGCGCCCAGGCAAAGTACCTTGGGCTGGAGAGCGAGAAAAAGTACATGGGCATGGGAGTATCGGCCTGCGCCACCTGCGATGGCTTTTTCTACCGCAAACGCACCGTTGCGGTGGTGGGCGGCGGAGACACCGCCTGCGAGGAAGCCCTCTACCTTGCCGGCCTTGCAAAGAAGGTGTACATGATTGTGCGCAGGGATGTTTTCCGCGCTTCCAAGATTATGGGCGAGAGGGTCCTGAGCACCCCCAACATAGAGGTCCTTTGGAACTGCAACACCCAGGAAGTCCTCGGGGACGGCACCGCCGTCACGGGCGTGAGGCTGCTCCGCAAGGACGGCACCGTGTTTGAAATAGAGACGGACGGCTTTTTCCTTGCAATTGGCCACGAGCCCGGCTCCAAGCTCTTTGAAGGGCAGCTGGAACTGGATCCCGCAGGCTTCATAGTTACAAAGGGAAAGAGCTCCTGCACCAGCGTAGACGGCGTTTTTGCCGCCGGTGACGTCCAGGATCCCACATACAAGCAGGCCGTCACGGCCGCAGCGTCCGGTTGCATCGCAGCCCGTGACGCAGAGAAATTCCTCCAGACAAAATGAGAAAAGCGTTAGTCATCCTTCTTCTTTCGGCACTGGCCCTTGTATCCTGCAAGAGCCAATACGAGGTCCTTCTGGCATCCAACGACGTAGATGCAAAGTACAAGGCCGCCATGGATTATTTTGCGGCAAAGAAGTACCAGAAGTCGGCCCAACTGTTTGAGTCAATGGCGGTTCTAACAAGCGGAACTTCCCGCGACGACACCGTGCAGTACTACTGGGGCCTTTCCAACTACAGGGCCAAGGACTACTTTACGGCCGAATCCAACTTCTCCAAGTTTGTGGAGAGCTTCCCCCAGAGCCCCTTCACCCCGGACGCCCAGTTCTACAGGCTGGACTGCCTGTACAGGGCCACCTACCGCTGGGAACTGGACCAGAACCCCACGCGCGCCTGCATGGCCGCAATAAATGAATATGTGAGGGAGCATCCGGAGGACGACATCCATCTCCCTGCGTGCCAAAATATGCTTAAGGACCTCCAGGAGAGGCTTGACCGCAAGGACTACGAGGCCGGAAGGCAGTACTATCGCATGGAGGACTACCTCAGCGCCCGCGTCAAGCTTCGCAACGTCCTCAAGACCAACTCCGACAACGTTTACCGTGAGGATGTTCTCTACTATACAGCAATGGCATCCTATCACTACGCCCGCCTGAGCGTGAAGGAAAAGCAGAAAGAGCGCTTCCTGGTGTTCACGGACGACTACCTCAATTTCATCAGCGAGTACCCGGAGTCCCACTACCGCCATGAACTTGACCGCCTGTACCGCCAGGTGAATGAAAAATAATTGAAACTTCCGGAAAAAAACTCTGGTAATCTATATAGAATGGTAATTATATAGGATAAATAGGATAAGGTCTGACGGACAAAACTTTTTCGACCTTTTTTGGGAGAAAAAGTTTTAGTCCGGAAGACCGGGATTATAACCGGGATAATAAGAGAATATGGAAAAGAAGAAAGTACCTCAGAACACCGTAACCCGCGACATCAAGAACCTTGCGGCTCCCACAGGAAACATCTATGAATCAGTGGTTATCCTCTACAAGAGGGCCAACCAGATAGCAGCGGCCGAAAAAAAGGAACTCATGAAAAAGCTTGAGGAGTTCCGCAACGACCGCGACACCATGGAGGAAGTGTTTGAGAACAAGGAGCAGATTGAAATCTCCAAGTACTACGAGCGCCAGCCCAAGCCGGACCTCGTGGCCATCTCCGAATTTGAAAACGGAGACCTCTACTATCGTGAGGCCGGCGAAGCTGAGACCCACGACATCAAGCCCGTTGAGGAGGAGGAAGAATAAGCGCAGAATAATGCTCAGGTCTCTAAGCGTTTCCAACTACATTCTGATAGGCTCTCTGGATCTTGAATTTCCGGAGGGTCTTGTCATTATAAGCGGAGAGACCGGCGCCGGAAAAAGCATCCTCCTGGGTGCCCTGAGCCTTGTTTTGGGCTCCAAGGCGGATTCCGGGATGGTTGGCCCACACGGGGAAAACTGCGTGGTTGAGGCCAGTTTCAGCATAGATGCTGCCCTCCGGAGAGTAATGGAGGAAAAGGACATCCCCCCGGACGGCGATTCCCTTCTTCTCAGGCGCGTAGTCTCAAAAAGCGGGCGGTCCCGGTGCTTTGCCGGGGACGAGCCTGTGTCGGTGGCAGACCTACAGGAGATTGCTTCCCTTCTTATAGACATCCATTCGCAGCACCAGACCCTGAGGCTGCAGGACGCCCGTTTTCGCACGGAAGCGCTTGACCTGTACGCCGGTACGGTGGAGCTCAGGGAAAAGACGGAAGCCGCGGCTTCGGCCCTTTCTTCGGCCCGGAGGGAACTTGGCGAACTCCGTGAAAGGAAGGCCCTGGCGCTGAGGGACAAGGAGTATAACTTCTCACGTTGGCAGCGCCTTGAGGAGGCCCGTCTTGTGAGTGGGGAACTGGAAGACCTTGAGTCCCGCCAGAAGTCCCTGGCCCACGCCGAGGAGATAAAGGAGAGGCTTCAGGAAGCGGTGGCGCTGCTATCCCAGATGCCCGGTCAGGCCGGGCATGACGTGCTCACATCCATCAAGGAGGCGGTGAGGACGCTGGAGAAGATATCGGCATTCATTCCGTCTCTGGAGGAGCTTGCCGGGAGGTTGGAGAGCGCCCGCGTGGAGATAGAGGACATAGAGGCCGAAATTGAGAGCATTGATTCACGCACGGAGGCGTCGCCGGAGGCACTTGAGCAGGTGGAAGAAAGGCTTTCCACGCTTTACGGACTCATGCACAACTACGGCGCGGCGTCGCTGGAAGAGCTTCTGGCCGAAAAAGACCGCCTGAAGGCCCTTGTAGACAGCGCGGAGACAATTGAGGACGACGAAGCTGCGCTGGAAAAGAAGGTGAAGGAGGCATCGGATGCCTTTGAAGCCCTTAAGGCTCAGCTGTTTAAGAAACGGAGCGCCGCCGCAGGGCCGTTTTCTTCGGCCATAGAGGAAAAACTCCGCTTCCTGGACCTTGAGAACGCTAAATTTGAGGTGAAGGTAGGGGAGAGCGCGGTGGACTTCCTGTTTTCGTCTACCGGCCGTGTGCCGCAGGACGTTGCCAAGGCTGCATCCGGCGGTGAACTTTCCCGTATCATGCTCAGCCTCAAGGCCATGATGGCCTCACTTACACATATGCCGGCCCTGGTGTTCGATGAAATTGACACCGGCGTTTCCGGCAGCACCGCAGACAAAATGGGCTCCATGGTGTGCTCCATGGGGGAAAACATGCAGGTTTTTGCAATAACGCACCTCCCGCAGGTGGCCGCAAAGGGAAGCGCCCATTACCTTGTCTCCAAGGCCCAGGGCGTAACTTCCGTACGGAAACTTGATGCCGAAGGCAGGGTGCAGGAAATTGCCCGAATGCTTTCAGGCTCCACGGTTACCCCTGAGGCAATAGCAAACGCAAAGTCACTTCTTCGGCAATGGCAGTAAAACCCCAGAAGACCGTCCGCAGCATAGACGAGTTCAAGACCCAGCTCCACAGGCATGGGCTCAAGGCCACCAGGCCCCGCATTGCCGTGCACACCGTGATGATGGAACTGGTGCACGCGTCCCCTGACCAAATTGTGGAGAAGTTCCGCGAAAACGGGGTCAAGGTTACCGTGGCGTCCGTCTATAACATCCTCTCCGAGCTCTCCGACAACCACATCTACGCCCGCCGCCTTTCTGCCGCCGGGAAAATGTTCTTCGATGCCATCCCGGAGCCCCACGTACACATGTACGACCGCGAAAACCACACCTTCCGAGATGTAGTGGACGACGAACTTTCGGCCATCGTGGCCGAACACCTCGGCCGCCGCAAGTTCAAGGGCTACACCATAGAAGACATAGACATCCAGTTTGTGGCAAGGCCCACAAAACGCAAGAGGTGACCCTGTCATCCCGAGCGAAGTCGAGGGATCTCAAAATACTTTAAGGATTGTTTGTAAATTGCGTTTTCTTGTGTAAATTTGTAAACAAAATTATAACACTAAATTAAAAACTATCATGAAAACTACGGACATTATGGCACGCCTCCAGGCCAAGTACCCCGGAGAAAAGGAGTATCTGCAGGCTGTTCAGGAAGTTCTGGAATCTATTGAGGATGTTTATAACCAGCATCCGGAGTTCGAAAAGGCAAAGATCGTTGAGCGCCTTGTAGAACCCGACCGTATTTTTTCCTTCCGCGTAACCTGGATCGACGACCGCGGTGAGGTCCAGACCAACACCGGCTATCGTATCCAGTTCAACAGTGCCATCGGCCCCTATAAGGGCGGTCTCCGTTTCCATAAGGCCGTGACGCCTTCAATGCTCAAGTTCCTGGGCTTTGAACAGACCTTCAAAAACGCCCTCACAACCCTTCCTATGGGCGGTGCAAAGGGCGGCTCGGACTTCGACCCCGTGGGCAAGTCCAACGACGAAATCATGCGTTTCTGCCAGGCCTTCATGCTTGAGCTCTGGAACTGCATCGGCCCTGACCAGGATATCCCTGCAGGCGACGTCGGCGTAGGCGGCCGTGAAATCGGATACCTCTACGGCATGTACAAGAAACTGGCCCGCCAGTACAACACCGGCGTTCTCACCGGCAAGGGCGGCACCTGGGGCGGCTCCATCCTTCGCCCTGAGGCCACTGGTTTCGGCGCACTGTATTTCACCCAGCACCTTCTCCAGAAGGCCGGCAAGGACATCAAGGGTAAGAAAGTGGCTCTCTCCGGCTTCGGCAACGTGGCATGGGGCGCCGCAACAAAGGCCCGCGAACTTGGCGCAAAGGTTGTTGCCATTTCCGGCCCTGACGGCGTTTGCGAAATCCCCGGCGGAATTACCCCTGAAATGATTGACTACATGCTGGTTATGCGTGCTTCCAACCGCAACAAGGTTGAGGATATGGCAGTCAAGTTCCCTGAGCTTGCCAAGTTCACTCCCGGCAAGAAGAGCTGGAGCGTTCCCGTGGACATCGCCCTCCCTTGCGCCTTCCAAAACGAGCTTTCAGAGGACGATGCAAAGGAGCTGAAGGCAAACGGCTGCTGGTGCTGCTGCGAGGTCTCCAACATGGGCTGCCAGCCCGGAGCCATCCACTTCTTCCAGCACAACGGCATACTCTTCGCTCCCGGCAAGGCCGTCAATGCAGGCGGCGTAGCCACTTCAGGCCTTGAAATGACCCAGAATGCCGAACACATCTCCTGGAGCGGAGAAGAGGTAGATGAAAAACTTCACTTCATCATGAAGTCCATCCACGAACAATGCGTGAAGTACGGCACCCAGCCGGACGGCACCATCGACTACGTGAAAGGCGCAAACATCGCCGGCTTCATGAAGGTTGCCACCGCCATGCTTGAGCAGGGAACGATTTAGCTTGGCGCGCAACTTCCTATCAATCAGTGATTTGCTGATACTCGGGTGCACTTTGCGGTGCACCCGATGTTTTATAAGTGGCTGGGGGTGAGGGAATTATGCGCCAGAAGGGCGGGAAGGGTTGCACATCCCGTTGAAAATGTGTACATTTGTAGGCTAAACATAAAACTTTAAACCAACTTTATGAGAAAGCTCATTGTAGCGCTCGCGGCGGTTACGGCCGTGCTTGCCACATCTTCGTGCGGCAATGGGCGCACGAAGGCCGCGCGTCTTCTGGAGAACTATGCGGTGGTAACCATTCCCGCACCGGATCTCAGCGGCATCTCCGATAATGGCAAGGAGGTCCTGAACCTCTACAAGTTTGCGGCAGACCAGGCCGATGCCATTTACTGGGAGCAGAATTTCGGCCCAAAATCAACGTTTGACAACCTTCAGGACCCTGCGGCAAAGGAGTTCGCATACGTGAACTACGGCCCCTGGAATCGCATGGACAACAAGGCTTTTGTAGAGGGTTACGGCTCCAAGCCTCTTGGCGCCAACTTCTACCCCGTGGACATGGCTCAGGAGGAGTTTTCGGCCTTTAAGGATCCCTCAAAGGAAAGCCCGTACACGCTTATAAGAAGGGCCCAGGACGGCTCCCTCCAGAGCGTATGGTACCACGATGCTTACAAGGACCAGGTTGAGCGCATTGCGCATCTTCTAAGGGCGGCGGCCGACATCACCATCAAGGAAAGCGTACGCGAATACCTTCTGGAAATGGCCCAGGCGGTGCTCACGGACAATTACTACGCCGCAGAGCGTGCATGGCTCCAGATGACGGACTCCAAGATGGACCTTGTGATCGGCCCCAACGAAACCATTGACGACGAACTTTACGGCATCAAGGCTTCCTATGGCGCATACGTCCTTCTTAAGAATGAAGACCGCACCCGCAGCCTGCAGGAAATCTGCGCCAACATCCCGGAGTACCAGGCTATGCTGCCAGGAGACCTTGTGTACCATAGCTTCGAGCCCGGCACAGCCTCCAACATCTTCTCCTGCAATGTGATATACTACGGCGGCTATCCCAACGCCGGCTACAAGAACATAGCCATCAACTTCCCCTACGACCCCCGCGTGCAGGAGGAATTCGGCACCAGGACCATCCTGTTCGACAACATCATCAGGGAGAAGTTCAACCGCACGGTGTTCCCCGTGGGCATGCAGCTCTTTGAGGGCGAAGACCGCTCTCACCTGGACGCCAACGCCTTCTGGTGGGAGATTGTGTTCCGTGAGGTGGCTCAGGGCCTTGGCGTGAAGGAGACCATCAACGGCAAGGGCCCCGTCTCAAAGGCTCTTGGCAACGAAGCCCTCACCTTCGAGAAGGCAAAATCCAACGTTATAGGCACATGGCTTTGCGCCAAACTTGTGGAGGATAACAAGATAGACGCCCTTATCATGAAGCAGGACGTCCTTGCAACCTTCATTGCCAACACCATCCGTTCCACCCGTTTTGGATGGGCCGATGCAACCGGCCGCGCCAACCTCATCATCTACAACTACCTCACCGAGAAGGGCGCAATTTCCCGCAAGGTGTCCGGAAAGTACTTCATAGACTACGACAAGACCTATGAGGCCCTTGAGGACCTTGGTGCATCCATCCTCAGGATGCAGGCCACCGGCAACTATGCGGCTGCGGTTTCATTCGCGGACAAATATGGCTTCGTACCCCAGGCCATCCAGCAGGACGTAGTGAACCTTGAGCTGGAGAAGATTCCCGTAGACATCCGTTTTGAATACGAAAAATAAAAGATATGGAAAAGAAATTCAACGTTAAAATGTGGGTGTTCCTTCCCCTGGTGCTCCTCATTTTCATTTTCCTGTGGGCCGTCCCTACGTCGTTTTTCGGCATTGAGGCCCTTACCGTAGTGCAGCAGAGGGTCATTGCCCTGTTTGTGTTTGCCGCACTCATGTGGGTTTTTGAGATAATCCCCAACTGGGCAACGTCCCTGCTGGTGATTGTGATAGCCCTCCTTACCGTTTCCAACAAGGGAATAGGGCTTTTCTGCGACCCTCAGTACGGTACTCTTGTGCCCTATGGCCGAATCATGAGCTCCATGGCAGACCCTGTGGTGATGCTGTTCCTGGGCGGCTTCGTGCTTGCCATCATGGCCGAAAAATACGGCCTGGACGTAACCCTGGCCCGTGCACTCCTGAAAATCTTTGGCACTAAGCCCGAGATTGTGCTGCTTGGGTTCCTCATCATGATCTCCATCTTCTCCATGTTCATGAGCAACACCGCCACCGCCGCCATGATGCTGGCCCTCCTCACCCCGGTGCTTTCAAAGCTTCCGGCCGACGACAAGGGCAAGATCGGCCTGGCGCTGTCCATTCCCGTGGCGGCCAACCTTGGCGGTATCGGAACGCCTATCGGCACTCCTCCTAACGCTACTGCAAAGGGCGCCCTGGAGCAGGCCGGCATAGACGTTTCCTTTGGAGAATGGTGCGTACACATGATTCCTTACGTGATTATAATGATTGTGATCGCTTGGGTTGTGCTGCGTATAATGTTCCCCTTCAAGACCAAGAAACTTGTGCTTGAGATCCCGGAGAGCAAGCAGAAGAAGGACTGGAAACTCTATGTGGTGTGGATTACCTTCGTTGGTACCATCCTCCTTTGGGCTACCGAGCAGATTACCCACATCAACTCCAATATCGTGGCCCTGATCCCGCTGGGCGTGTTCACCGCAACGGGTCTTTTCGGCAAAAACGAGATCAAGGAAATCAACTGGACCGTGCTGTGGCTGGTAGCCGGCGGCTTCTGCCTTGGATACTGCCTGCAGGACACCGGTCTTGCAAAGGTGCTCATCCAGGCCATTCCGTTTGGAAGCATGAGCGTGGTGGTGGTCCTTATCATCGCGGGTCTGGTGTGCTACTTCCTTTCCAACTTCATCAGCAACTCCGCAACCGCTGCGCTGCTTATCCCTATCCTCATTGTGGTTGCCAACGGCATGGCAGACCCCGAGGCCGCAAACAACGCACAGTTCCTTGCAATGGGTGGTACTTCGGCCATGATTATCTTCATTGCCGTGTGCGCATCTATTGCCATGCTGTTCCCCATCTCTACGCCTCCTAACGCCATTGCGGCTTCCACCGGCATGGTGGAGACCAAGGATATGACCAAGGTTGGCCTTGTGATTGGCATCGTGGGCTTTGTGCTGGGTTATTTCTGGCTCACCAAACTCTTCCCGTTTGCATAGGAGATTCTTCGCTTCGCTCAGAATGACAGTTGTTTTTGTCATTCTGAGGAGCGTAGCGACGAAGAATCTAAAATCGATGATTATGAAAAAACTTATTCTTATACTTTCTGCACTGATGGTGACCATTGGTGCAATGGCCCAGGGAGAACAGCAGGCTCCCATTGAGTACGGTTACAAGCAGACAGGCTTCATGAGCGTGCCCAAGGTGGGCGGCTACATCATTGGAGGTTACAAGTACAGTGACCTTGATGGCGCAAACGGCGGCCCGGGCTTCAACTGCAGGCTCATCCGTCTGTATGTGGACGGCAGCATCTTCAACGACTTCAAGTATCGCATCCAGTTCCAGGCCAACGGAACGGCTCCGCACGTGAAGGATTTCTACATAGAGTGGGCCCGCTGGAGAGAGTTCTCCGTGAAATTCGGCCAGTTCAAGCGCGCTTTCACGTTTGAGAACCCCATGAACCCCTGGGATGTGGGCGTGGGAGATTTCTCCTTCCTGGTGCAGAAGTTTGCCGGCATGGGAGACCGTCTTGGAGAGGCCAACATGGGCGGCCGTGACCAGGGCATCCAGATTCAGGGAGACCTTTTCCCTCTGAACAACGACAGCTATAGGCTCCTGCATTACCAGCTTGGCGTGTACAACGGCCAGGGCATCAATTTGGCCGATGCAAACCGCGCCAAGGATATCATTGGAACCATCCAGTTCCAGCCTGTGAAGGGTCTCTACATCGGTGCTTTCGGCTGGACGGGAACCTGGAGAAACGCTGCCGGCGACGACCTTGTGCGTCAGCGCATCAGCGCAGGCATCAAGTACGACTGGGACAACTGGACCGTGCGTGCCGAATACGCCACCGCCATCGCAGGTGAGGTGGAGCAGAGCGGCGCGGCCGATGCCTTCTACGTGACGGTGGGCGTTCCGGTCCTTGACTGGCTCAAGATTTACGCCAAATGGGACGAATTCCGCGCTCAAGGTAATGCCGACAGCAGCCATGACATGATTTCGGCCTGCCTGAATTTCCGCCTTCACAAGAACCTAAATTTCCAGCTTGAATACCGCTACCACAACAACAAATTGCTGGCTAAACCCCAGTACAATGAGGTTTGGCTCATGGGCTATATACGTTTTTAAAAAAGTTGCGGAATTTTCAAATCGTAAATTATTGAATGGACCACTCTTTGAGTGGTTCATTTTTTTTGCTGATTCGGTTATAATTTTGTATCTTTGCCTCTGGCAACAAGCAAATTGAAAGCCATTTGGGTCCAATCGGCAAAACTCCTGGGAAGGTGAGCCGCTTGTCGGGATAGTAGGGAAGACAACGATGAGGACCTTCCAGTGCCTGTGTCTTTATAGACGCGGGGACTGGAGGATGTGTACCTTGGTGCCAAATTCATTGCTTCAAATGGCCCAGAAGAGGGAAATATACTGGTTTGCGCTTACGGTTTTCAAAAACCTTCCGGGGCTTGTGGAAGCCTTTTCCCGGAAGGGCTGGGAAACGTTCAGAGCCTTCGCCATTGAGGAAACGGTGGAGGGCAGCAGGATAATCCGCAAGGAAGTTCCGCTGGTTAAAAGCCTTCTTTTTGTGAACTGCCCCATGAAGGAGCTTGTGAACTTCAAGTACCAGAACAACGACTGGTTCATGTACTACAAGGCCCCTACCGGCACGGACCCCGGTCCCGTAGACGACGATGAAATGAAGGCCTTCATGCTTGTGACGTCCGTCCGTGACGGCAACCTCAGGGTGCTGGGCGAAGACCGCCCTGAGTACCACAAAGGGGACAAGGTGAGGGTGATTTCCGGGCCATACAAAGGGGCCGAAGGCTATGTAAAGCGCATCAGGCGCTCCCGCGAACTCCTTGTTTGCGTAGAGGGCGTAACCGTGGTGGTAGTATCCCAGATTCCACCGGAATACTTAGAGAAAATATGAAACGCACTATTATAATCACCGGCGGAGCCGGATTCATCGGCAGCCATGTTGTAAGGCTGTTTGTAAACAAGTACCCTGAATACAGGATCATCAACCTTGACAAGCTCACCTATGCGGGAAACCTTGCCAACCTCAAGGACATTGAGGACAGGCCGAATTACCGCTTTGTGAAGATGGACATATGCGACTTTGAGGGTGTCCTTCGGCTCATGCAGGAAGAGCACGTGGACGGCATCATCCACCTTGCGGCCGAATCCCACGTGGACCGCTCCATCAAGGATCCCTTCACCTTCGCCCAGACCAATGTCATGGGTACGCTGAGCCTGCTCCAGGCTGCCAAGGCCTATTGGGAGCCGCAAGGCTGGAGTGTTTGTCATTCTGAGCGTAGCGAAGAATCTCCTATCCCTTGCCGCTTCTACCACATCTCCACCGACGAAGTTTACGGTGCCCTTGAAATGACAGACCCTGAGGGCATTGAGCCGCCGTTTACCACCAAGGCAAGTAGCGGCAAGCACCACCTGGCATATGGCCGCAAGTTCTTCACGGAGGACCTCAAGTACCAGCCGCACAGCCCGTATTCGGCCGCAAAGGCAAGCTCCGACCACTTTGTGAGGGCGTTCCACGACACCTTCGGCATGCCCACAATTGTCACAAACTGCTCCAACAACTACGGCCCGTACCAGTTCCCTGAGAAACTTATCCCGCTGTTTATCAATAACATTCGGCACAGAAAACCCCTGCCGGTATACGGAAAGGGAGAGAACGTGCGTGACTGGCTGTACGTAGAGGACCACGCCCGCGCCATTGACGTGATTTTCCATGAAGGCAAGATTGCCGAAACCTACAACATCGGCGGCTTCAACGAGTGGAAGAACATAGACATCATCAAGGTGCTGATTAATACCGTGGACCGCCTCCTGGGCCGTCCTGAGGGCGCCGACATGGACCTCATCACCTATGTCACGGACCGTGCGGGGCATGATTTAAGGTACGCCATCGACTCCTCCAAACTTCAGCGCGAACTTGGCTGGGAACCCTCCCTCCAGTTCGAAGAGGGCATTGAGAAAACCGTCAAGTGGTACCTGGACAACCAGGCCTGGATGGACAACGTCACCTCCGGCGACTACCAGAAGTACTACGAGGATATGTATAAGGGTAGGTAGGTAATTGTCATTCTGAGCGAAGCGAAGAATCTTTAAAAAACAAAACCATGAAAATAGCAGTAGCAGGAACCGGATACGTAGGGCTTTCCATAGCCACCCTCCTGGCGCAGAAGCATCAGGTGGTGGCGGTGGACGTGGTCCCGGAGAAGGTTGCGCTGCTGCAGAAGCGTCAGAGTCCTATCCAGGACGAGTACATTGAGAAGTACCTCAAGGAGAAGGTTCTGAACCTGACGGCCACGCTGGATGGAAAGGCTGCTTACAGTGATGCAGAGTTTGTTGTGATTGCGGCTCCTACCAACTATGATCCGGTGAAGAACTTCTTTGACACATCTCACGTGGAGGAGGTTGTGGAACTGGTTCTTTCCGTGAACCCTGATGCCGTGATGGTTATCAAGAGTACGGTTCCCGTGGGGTATACCAAAGGCCTTCAGGCCAGGTATCCGAAGGGTAAGTTCCTCTTCAGCCCAGAGTTCCTGCGTGAAAGCAAAGCTTTATATGACAACCTCTATCCTTCCAGAATAATTGTTGGTTACAATTGTCATTCTGAGCGAAGCGAAGAATCTGCAAAGATTTTTGCAAATTTACTTAAGGAAGCAGCGTTGAATGCCCCTGAGGTCCTCCTTATGGGCACCACAGAAGCCGAGGCCGTAAAGCTTTTTGCCAACACTTACCTGGCTCTCCGCGTGTCCTACTTCAATGAGCTGGATACTTACGCAGAGATGAAGGGCCTTGATACCAAGGCGATTATTGAGGGCGTTTGCCTGGATCCGCGTATTGGCACTCACTACAACAATCCGTCCTTTGGTTATGGCGGCTACTGCCTTCCTAAGGATACCAAGCAACTTCTGGCAAACTTCAACGATGTCCCTGAGAATCTGATAGGAGCAATTGTAGAGAGCAACCGTACCAGAAAGGATTTCATAGCAGACCAAGTGCTCAGGAAGGCTGGTTATTATGATTATTACAGTGCTGGAAGTTTTGACGCCTCAAAGGAGCACGAGGTAATCATTGGCGTTTACCGCCTTACAATGAAAACCGGTAGCGACAACTTCCGCCAGAGTGCCATCCAGGGCATTATGAAGCGCATCAAGGCCAAAGGTGCCAAGGTGATTGTGTATGAGCCCACCCTGGAAGACGGTAGCACCTTCTTTGGTTCCAGGGTTGTGAATGACCTGGCCACTTTTAAAGCCCAAAGCGACTGCATAATAGCCAACCGTTACGAACAAGCGCTGGACGATGTTCAAGACAAAGTCTACACGCGCGATATATTTAAGAGAGATTAAAAACAGTGATAGAATTCAGAGTCAGCCCCCACGGCGCAGAGCCACAATCCATCCAAAAGGACGGCTACGAATACCTCTGGCAAGGAGACCCTGCCTTCTGGGGCCGCAGAGCCCCAATCCTGTTCCCGATAGTGGGTCAGGTGGCCGGCGGCGCGTTCCGCGTGAACGGAGTGGAGTACAAAATGGGCCAGCATGGCTTCGCCAGGGATGCGGAGTTTGAGAAAGTAGGGGAGAACAAGTACCGGATGGTCAAGGCCGAGCACCCAAACTATCCCTTTGACTTTGAACTGTATGCAGAATACATCCCGGACGGAGACAGCCTCGCCTGCCGTTGGACGGTGGCCAACCCGGGCCCCAATGACCTGCACTTCCAGATTGGCGCCCACCCGGCCTTCAATCTCCCGGAGTTTAATGCAGATGACAAACTCCACGGCTACTTCCTATGCATGGATGCCCAGGGTAATCCGGTAAACCCGGTCATCAAGAACTCCGTGAACGGTGGTCTCAGACACGCCTACCCGGAGACAAAGAAACTTGACGCTCTCATCCCCATCAAGGAAGACACCTTTGCGGATGATGCCATTCTGATAGAAGACAGCCAGGTAACCAGTGTAGCCCTCCTGGACAAGAACCTGAACAAGGTCCTCACCGTCCACTGCCCCGATGCTCAAGCCTACGGCCTCTGGGCCCCCAACAAGCCCGCCTGCCCCTTCGTCTGCATCGAGCCCTGGAACGGCATCTCCGACCCAGTAGGTTTTGCCGGCGAGATCTCCCAGCGCGAGCTGAATCATTGTCTGAAGCCGGGAGAGCAGTTTATTTTTGAATATACAATTGAGGTTTAGTCCCGTCATGCCCGGCTCCGACCGTCATTCCGGGCTAGTCCCGGAATCTTACCAGGACCTGTCATTCCGAGCGAAGCGAAAGAATCTCATATTTGAAAGAAAAGATTATTATTTGTTGATATAGAGTTATGTTAGGTGTAAAAAGTAGTAGAGCACCCATTAAGGGAGCGTTCGCGGACAAGTTGCGCGAACAGATTGCTGTTGTCTCAAAGGAACGGCAGTCAGACAAAACTAAAGTTGAGACAAAGACATCAAAGAAGTAGTTGGTTGGAGGAAGCGAGGGATGTTGAGGTATATTAAGGAGTCATCAGCCGAGGTTTTGAAAGATTTTGAATGTGGTGTCCAAGTTATGGATGATTTCATTCATCATGACCTTGATTCTTTTTTGAAAAACGATCCACGCTATAACTTCTACGTGGCCGTTGATGATGAGAATGGCATCGTCGCAATGTATGTGACAAGTGCCGGTATTTTTGTGGATCATGATGGTGAATTCCAGGATATACCGTTTGGAAAGCCATGGGGGTATTTGGATGAAGATTTTCAGATCCATTCAGGAACGATGTATCCTACTTTGGAAATAGATTATCTTGCTATACGTAAAGACTTACGAGAAAAAGGATATGGAACTGAGGTTTTGTCATATCTCTCCAATAAAGCCAGCAACAATAAATGCTATTTCCTAACAGTTGACGCTTATCACGATAAAGAATATAGCGCAATTCCATTTTATGAAAAACGTGGCTTCTTTGCTTTGCAGGAGTACTCAGAAGGTGTAGACGCATTCCGTATGGCAAAGCGCGTGTAGTAGTTAGTCCAAGCATTGCCCCGTCATTTCGTGCTGCCCCGGAATCTCAAAAAGAACAACATTATACCATGAAAGGCATCGTCCTTGCCGGAGGCTCCGGCACCCGCCTATATCCAATCACAAAGGGAGTGAGCAAGCAACTGCTCCCCATTTATGACAAGCCGATGGTCTATTACCCCATCAGCGCCCTGATGCTGGCCGGGATCCGCGATATCCTCATCATCAGCACCCCCTACGACCTCCCCGGCTTCAGGCGCCTGCTTGGCGACGGCTCTGACTACGGCGTGCACTTTGAGTACGCGGAGCAACCGAGCCCGGACGGCCTCGCGCAAGCATTTATCATTGGTGAAAAGTTTATTGGCAATGATAGCGCATGTCTCGTGCTCGGAGATAACATTTTCTACGGCAATGGTTTCACCGGCCTGCTCAAAAAAGCCGTCCAGGATGCCGAAGAGAATAACAAAGCCACCGTCTTCGGCTACTGGGTCAGCGACCCCGAACGCTACGGCGTGGCCGAATTTGACAAGCAAGGCAATTGCCTTAGCATTGAGGAAAAGCCAAAAGAGCCGAAGAGCAACTATGCTGTGGTAGGCCTCTACTTCTACCCCAACAAAGTGGTGGATGTGGCTAAACACATCAAGCCAAGCGCTCGAGGCGAACTTGAAATAACCACCGTGAACCAGGAATTCCTCAAAGCCGGTGAACTCAAAGTCCAAGTCTTTGGCCGAGGCTTCGCCTGGCTGGACACCGGCACACATGACTCCCTGGCCGAAGCTTCGATTTATATCGAGACAATTGAGAAACGCCAAGGGCTTAAGGTTGGCTGCCTGGAGGAAATCGCCTATCAGCAAGGCTGGATCAGCGCGGAGAAACTGCGTGAAGTGGCCGGGCCGATGGCAAAGAATCAGTATGGGCAGTACCTTTTGAGGTTAGCCGCTGATAATGATACAAATAAGGTGTCATTCTGAGCGTAACAACTTGTCATTTCAAACGAAGTCGAGAAATCTTAAACTAAGAACATATAGAACCAATGAATAAAAGAAATTATATTAAGGTGTCCAAAGGGCATATTGAGGCCATGCTGGATGTCTTTATCTACGAGAACGACGGCTTTAAGATTGCCTATGCTCCCGCATTGGATTTAATGGGTTACGGCAAGACTGTAGATGATGCCAAATCTTCATTTGAGGTTGTTGCTGAAGATTTCTTCGATACAGCAATTCAACATAATACTCTTAAGACATATCTGGAGAGTCATGGCTGGGTTAAGGAGGCGAGAAAGGTTGAGTTCTTATCTCCGTTAGCATGGGGAATTGAAGACAATCAGCAGCTTCAGGACATTTTTTCCAGCGATTTTGAAAAACGCACCGTTCCGGTTAATTATGCCATTGCCTGATTATGGGGAAGTATAGCAACATTACAGTTGCCAGATTCCGGAAGATTTTGAAGGCTTTAGGACTGGAACAAGTGAGGACAAAGGGTGGACATGAGATGTGGTTCAAGGAAGGAATGTTAAGAAACGTAGTATTTCAGAACCACGTGGAACCAATCCCTGAAGATATTATAAAAAACAATATCCGGACTATTGGGATATCAAAGGAAGAGTTTGATGCGCAACTGAATGAGATCAAATAGTTAGTATCCTTTTTTAATCACGCGAAGAATCTAATCAATACTGTCATTTCGAGCGAAGTCGAGAAATCTCAATTGAGACTGTTATGATATTTGACCACATCAAAAACATTGGTTTGTACAAGGGCCTTACTCCGGCCATAGATACAGCACTGGATTACATTGCCCAGGTAACGCCTGAGGTAGAGAACGGCACATACTTCCTGGACAATGGCGTGAAAGTGGTAATCAGCGAATACACCACCCGCCTTGTGAACGAGAAAGGCTACGAGGCGCACAGGCGTTTTGCCGATATCCAGTTTTGCATCGTGGGCACTGAACTCGTGCGCTGCAAGCCCCTTTTCCAGGTTGAAGAGAGCATCCCCTACAACCCCGACAAGGATGTTGCCCGCTACACCGACTGCTCCGGCGCAGACCTTATCGTAGGTGAGGGCTACTTCCTCTTGGTCTTCCCTGAAGACGCCCACGAGCCCTGCCTTTCCGTTGATGGCGTGCAGGCTCCTGTGAAGAAGGTTGTGGTAAAGATTCCGGTGGAATAGGGGGCTGCTTGATATATGAAGATGAATCCACTATCAGCGATAATCAAACGTTAAGACTAGGACTTGTATTATTATGGATAATAGTTCACATGGATTAATCCAAATCCCAGATGTCCCGAGGAGTACTCACAAAAGTTCATTTCTGAAATCTGTCCAGTGGCTGTTTTCGTATCAGGCAATGGGAAAAGACTTCGTTGAAGATTTCCGTTCAAAACTTGTCAATTCAGGTTTTAAGGTAGATGAAGAAGCTCAGGAAATGGATGCGGTTTCTGTTCACAAAGACGGCTATTGGGTATTGGCTAATAATGCATTAATGGTATTGACGGTTTCGGGGAGTGATTATATAGATTACGATTCTTTTTTGCCCAAGATTACTGTAGTTTTAGAGATTCTTTCTGAGATAGGGGTGACAAAAATCTCAATGACAGTCTGTATTAAGCGTAATTTTTTCGAGATAGAAAAGACGAAGGCACCTTTAAAGAAGGAAGATATTCTTAAGCGAATCTTCTCAGAACAATTCTTGAATATGAGTAAACAGAATGATTCATTACTATGCCGTACTTCAGATTGTTCGGTTTTTTTGCAGCGGACGATGCAGGAAACAGTTACAAAGGCGACTGTTGAATTAACTGTAGAAAGTATTTACTCTGGTTATTATGATGTCATAGATGCATTGCCTAAATTAGAAATCGTAAATGCATCATGCTATTCATCTTGGCATTATGCCATGTCTAAGGATATGATTAGTATTTTGGATAAATAATGAAGTATTTGCATGAATTCTAAAACAATAACTATATCTCCAGTGACTAGGGAAATCCCCATAAATCGTGATATGGGGAACTCAAGTATGCGTTTTTTAAATCTGGTCGTAAATTTGATTCGGTGGGATTCTTCCTCTATGCTATCAAGCTTGTCAACTTTGAGTGAGGTGACGTCATTGTTTTCATCAAGATTATTGTTTAATAGTGCTCAGTTTCAATTGAGAGGCTTTCCTAAACATATTGCTGTAAATAGCGAACTACAATCTGCGTTTATCAAGAGGATATCAAGTTTCTGTCTATTGAATCCCGGATGGAATAATAATGAGAATGCAAGACCGATTCATATAAAGGCGATGAACACTGCAGAAGCGGTGGTTAATAATCTTGGAGATGATGATTTGTTGGGGTGGAGAGTCTTCCCGGAAGAGTTAGGCTCTATCCTTTTTGAATACAACAAAGGTGATATCAATGCAGCGATGAGTGTCGGTGAAGACGGTTTTTCCACAATGGTTTATGGGGAGTCGTTCTATGAGTCTTGTAACTATAGAGTCTTGGATGTTTCACCCATGGTTTCTTTTGTAAAACGGGTAAAACGCATGTAGATTATGGGTCAAGATGTCATCCCGTCATTTGTGGAAGATGAAGAACTATTAGATCGAGTTGTTTTTGAGCCTTCCTTTTTCTATGAAGGAAAACTTGCAATAGCTGCGTTTGCGTTAAGGAATGGTAAAAAGCCAGAGGATTATTTGTCAGTTCTTCGTGATAAGTATTGCGATATTTTGAAGGAGGTTTTGTCTTTTGGTAAACGATCAAATGGAGATGAGGCTGTTGGTTATGCTCAACTAGAGACTAAGCAGGTGAGGGCAATCAGATCTCTTGATCCCAGTCAGGTCATTTCCATGGAAGTCAAAGATTGTAGGAATAAAACCAATCCAGCTCATGCCGGCATTTTTGCCAAGATAAATGACAAGTTGCTAACAGGAGAAGGCAGTTCTCATTCATCATCAGTTGAGTTGTACATCCAGTCACAACTTTTGAAGATATCAACATTTCATGCGACTAATTGCGTTCAGGATGTCAGTGATGTTGATGATTCTTCTGAAGGGCAAAAGAAAAATGATTCATAACAACATCTAACCTTTATAATATAATGGTAGTAGATCTTGAAAAGGTAGATAGAAAACTAATTGATACACTTTTAGGCGAACAGTTCGCATTCAATATGCAGATGTATGAATATCGCCTGAACAGAGTACTATCTATAGATACGTCGGTAAAGGAGAATCAGATGGAATATCTGATGGTGTTTGATGCCTTTATTGCATTGTTTCGTAGCCTGTTTCTTGAAAACTTCAAGGGTTGTTATACCGCTCAGAACTATTTCACTGCTATAGGGCGTGATGATATATCATGTAGAATAGATGAATTTTTGGATGGGCCTTTCAACGATTACTCTGACGTGACAATACGTAAAGTGCTGAAATTCTTAGCAGACAAGTTCGTTTGCCATTTGGATCCAATCAAAACAGAAGATCTTGGTTTGGCAAATACTTGGATGGCCACATTAAAGAACCCCTATGTTAAGGTGAATTTGAAATATATCTGCAGTGAGTTGGGAAAGATAATGAATGATGACTGATGACTGATGGGGACGGGGTATCCCCTTAGGTCCTCAAAAGTTATTCAAGGTCAAGCCACCAATGACTTATACATCATGGAGCAGAGAAAGAACATTCACGCTCAAAAATGTATGCTCGTAAGTCCTTTACTGGCCGATGGCAGAGCAGACCGACCTACCCATTTAATTCTGCCCCGGAATCAAATACAGAGGAAGAATGACGTGATCCACGTTTATGCTTGTAAAACGGACAACTGCGCAGGCCCCGGGGATATGACCCACGAGCGTGAGCAGGCTGGACACGGTCAATACGAGGAGGAAGAGCGAAGCTCAATATGAAGCACGCATGAGAGAGCAACAGCTCCACGGATGGAGCAGAGCCAAGAAAGAAGCCCTCATTCGTGGTGATATAGAAACGTTAAAACAACTATCAAAGAAGAAGGATTTATCCTGAGCTTGTCGAAGGAAGATAGTGGTAAGGTCGATGGCCGATAATAATAACGACAACAATAATATAATTAACGATAATGGCAAAGAAAGCATTAATAACAGGTGTAACCGGACAAGACGGTTCATACCTCTCAGAGTTTCTGTTAGAGAAAGGATACGAAGTACACGGCATCATCCGCCGCAGCAGTGTCGATTTCCGTGAGCGCATTGCCCATCTCGAGGGCAAGCCCCACTTCCACCTGCACTATGCCGACCTGGGCGACTCCATGTCGATAGTCAAGGTGGTGGACAAGGTGCAGCCAGATGAGATATATAATCTGGCGGCCCAGAGCCACGTGCAGGTCAGCTTTGACTCTCCAGAGTTCACGGCCGATGTCGATGCTACCGGTGTGCTCCGCGTGCTCGAGGCCGTGCGTGCCTGCCACTTGGAGAAGACCTGCCGCATCTATCAGGCCAGCACCTCCGAGCTCTATGGCAAGGTAGAGGAGGTTCCCCAGAACGAGAATACCCCCTTCCATCCCTATAGCCCCTATGCCGTGGCCAAGCTCTACGGCTTCTGGATTGTCAAGGAGTACCGTGAGGCCTACGATATGTTCTGCTGCAGCGGCATCCTGTTCAACCACGAGAGCGAACGCCGTGGCGAGACCTTCGTCACCCGCAAGATCACCCTTGCTGCCGCCCGCATCAGCCAGGGCCTGCAAGACTGCCTCTATCTTGGCAATATGGACAGCCTGCGCGACTGGGGCTATGCCAAGGACTATGTGGAGTGCATGTGGCTCATCCTGCAGAACGACCGTCCCGAGGACTTTGTCATTGCCACCGGTGTGCAGCACTCCGTCCGTGAGTTCACCCAGCTGGCTTTCAAACATGCTGGAATTGAACTGAAGTTTGAAGGCAAGGGCATTGATGAGAAGGGTATTGTTGTGAAAGGTCCCGAGAAGCTTATTGGCAAGACCGTTGTGGCCGTCAGCGAAGACTTTTACAGACCCACCGATGTTGTCAACCTCTGGGGCGACCCCACCAAGGCCAAGGCCCGTCTGGGCTGGAATCCCGCCAAGACCAGCTTCGAGCAGCTTGTCAAGCTGATGGTAGAGCACGACATTGCCAAGGTAGCTGCCGAAGGTGCCGCCGCCAAAGTGAGAACCAACTTAGCTGAATACTTGGAGAAAGGTATTGTAAAGTAATGGAAAAGAACAGTAAGATTTACGTTGCCGGTCACCGTGGCATGGTAGGCTCAGCGATAGTTCGCGAGCTTCAGCGCCAAGGCTATACCAATATCATCACCCGCACCCACAAGGAACTTGACCTCACCCGCCAGGATGCCGTAGAGGCCTTCTTCGCTCAGGAGAAGCCCGAGTACGTGTTCCTCGCTGCCGCCAAGGTGGGCGGCATCGTCGCCAACCAGAGCGCCCTTGCCGACTTCATGTACGACAACATGATCCTCGAGATGAACGTCATCCATGCCGCCTGGCAGAACGGCTGCAAGAAACTCGAGTTCCTGGGCAGCAGCTGCATCTACCCGCGTATGGCTCCCCAGCCCATGCCTGAGAGCTGTCTCCTCACCGGCGAACTGGAGAAGACCAACGAAGCCTATGCGCTGGCCAAGATCAGCGGCCTAAAGTACTGCGAGTTCCTGAACCGCCAGTACGGCACCGACTACATCTCCGTCATGCCCACCAACCTCTACGGCCCCAACGACAACTACCACCCTGAGCACAGCCATGTGCTGCCCGCCCTCATCCGTCGCTTCCACGAAGCCAAGCAGGCCGGACTCAAGAGTGTCACCTGCTGGGGCGACGGCAGCCCCCTGCGCGAGTTCCTCTATGTCGATGACCTTGCCAACCTCTGCGTGTTCCTGATGAACAACTATTCCGGCAACGAGACCGTCAATGCCGGCACGGGCAAGGAACTCACCATCAAGGCCCTCACCGAACTCGTCGCTAAGGTCGTGGGGTACGAAGGCGAGATCCTCTGGGACACCACCCGTCCCAACGGCACCCCGAGGAAACTGCTGGATGTCTCGAAGGCAGAAAAACTTGGCTGGAAATATAAAATTGAACTGGAAGATGGAATACGATTGAGTTACGATGATTTCCTTCATAACCCGATGAGAGCGGAGAGATAAAAAAGGAGGAATTTATTTGGTCAATAATAACGCAATCATAATCAACTACTCCAATGAGAAACTGCGTATTCTCTTTGAAGAGTATATTACCCAGCAACGGAAGGAATTTCTTTCAAGGGATTTGCTCCTATATCATGTATTGGGCAATGGAAGATGGCAAGACGGCAAATGGCGGTAACGCCATTTACGATAGTTTTCAGATGAGTCCCGACGATTGCGACAGAGTGTGCAGCATCTTGGAGTCCATTGTAAAAGACGGCTGGGTGGTTAAAACAACTGACCACTATCAACTTGCGAACTGTCATTAAACGCTACACATTAAACTTTATTGAATTATGTTCAACGCAAAAGTATATACAGTAAGCATCCCTTCTTCCGGTGTAGCACTGGAGGAGGAGTATGTAGCTCGCGAGGTGATTGCCCGGTGGAATATTGAGGAAGGAGAGAAGCACGGAGTGGTGTTTCTTACCATACCCAGCAACTACAGGGGTATTACGCCCGACATCTACATCTTTGTTATTGACAACTATGTCGATGAGCAGAAGGTAGAGGCTACTATCCAGACTGGTGCCAAGGTGATGCTGTTCTTTAGCAGCCACCATGATGAGAAGAATACCATCCCTGCGGAGGGGAAGGCAGTTGAGAGTTTTAAGAAAAAGATGGAAACAAAATGTGTGGCCTGCTGTTTCAATGATAGAAATAGTTTTGAGAAATTGCTGATTGCTCAATTATATGAAATCTTATAAGTGCCACCTTAAACACGCAATTTTCTATTTTTTCCTGTTCTTAAGTTTTTCCTCGATTGAGGCCAAAACAACTATAAAAATCAGGAATCAGCAGGATTTTGAACAGCTCAATGAGATAATAGAGCAAAGCATTTCTAAAGGCGAAGATATTATTGTGGTATCTTTTGCCTCCGGGAAGTTTGTGATTAAAGACAAACACATATCTTTAACGGAAATAGACAACCCTCGTCTGAGGATTAGTTTCAGGGGAAATAAAACGGTTTTTATTCCAGATGGAAAGCTTTATCATAATGGAGATGAGTTTAAAGGTGAGTTTGCTCCTTTTGATAGTTGGATGTACGATGGTCAATCTATCAATAACTGGTCACACATTAGATATGTAGATGGTTTAATAGAAGTAGTAGATAAGGTCAAGAAAATATGTCGTCTTAAATCAAAAGAGAGTATTCTGGACGTGTATTCTTCAAATGCATATATACATATTCCACATTGGTTTCGGTCGAGTATTTATAAAATTGAATATATTAAGGACGGTTATATATACTTTTACGCTCAAGATTTGAGTATATCAAAAAGTAAAGGAGCATTAAATGTCAACGATGACTACAATATCTTAAAACAGCCAATACGGTATAAACTATGGAATGTCCCTACAACAGATGAAAGGATAAAGGTTGTTGATGGTAAAATAGAACTACCTGAAAATATTCCTTATGTGCGATGCGGTAATACTCAGTGTTTCTTTGACATAAAGGACTGTATAATCAAGAGTTTTAAAATAAGTGGTATTGAGTTTAGAGGTGCCAGCAATAAAGATGACATATCAGCCTTTCTTCTTGATTCAATCAGAGCAGCGTTTATTGGTTTTAAAAAGTGCACATTCAACGGAATGAAGAATGATGTCATAACACTGTCAGATGTAGAAAACGTGCATATAAAAGACTGCTTATTCAAGAATTGTTGGCAATACTGTGTGAAGTCTGATAATCTATGTGAAAACACTGTCATTGCTAATTGTGAGTTTAATTGTATAGGCGAGGCGATGCAAAACACAACAGCTGTTCTCTGTAAAGGTAAGGATTACCTCATTGATAATAATTTGTTTCGTAATTACGGATATGGAGGAATATCTGTGGGAGTTTGGTATGGAGATAAGAAGATAAAGGAGGTTCGAGGAACTGTTCAAAACAACAGATTACTATTCACTAAAGACTATCAAGACCATATTGATAATTACTCAATAATGGATGGAGGGGCTATTTATATCTTCACAAAACATGATGAAACCATTGTTAGAGGCAACTACATCAATGGATATACAGGAGTGTCATCAAACCGTGGTATCTTTTGCGATGATGGCGCTTATAACATTCAAATATATGGAAATGTGGTTGTCAATACGCCAAATTATTATAGTATCGATTCACGACGAGTGCCCATAGTTGAAGAGACAAAAACAAAGGGGAGCGGTATAGAGCATGCCAACATAAATGTCGTAATAAAAGATAACATAGTTGATGGTGGGATTTTATTTGAGGGAAACAAAGATGTAAATAATCGTTGTTCCTATGGTAATAATTTTATTTTGGATTGTGACAGGACAAATGTTGTAAGAAACATTACAGACAAAGTAGAGGATAAAACCTTAACGTCCATAAAACAAGATGAAAAATACATTTATACTGCCAGTGAAAACTATCGCAATATAAAGCATTCGTCTAGTTGGAAGTGGTTACGTAGGTACGTGAAAAAGCAATAATATAATTGGAGGCTTTATGATAAAAGATAAGTCAGCACTCAAAGATTATTTAGCTTGTGATATACAAAATTATAAGCAAGTGGCACAACCTGATAGTCTTCGTGAATGGTTTTCATGCAGGTTGCTTTCATCCCCAATAGGAGACCAAACTATAATTTGGGATTATATTAAGACATTGCGTAAATGCGAATATTGGGGCAACACTTTTAACTCTAATCCTTTCCGTTTCTTACTGGGTGGGGGGGGCATTTATCTCTTTTACCTTCATAAACTGCGCAGACTTTCGCGTATAACAGGCTTTCAGATACCTCCCAATACAGTAGGTAAGGGATTAACCATTTGGCATTGGGGTTTTATAATCATAAACCCTTATGTGCGAATCGGTGATTATTGCACACTTCAGCCAGGAGTTGTTATAGGGCACAAGGAGGAAGGTGCAGGCGCGCCCCAAATAGGTAATCATGTTACGATAGGTAGTGGTGCAAGAATAATAGGAAACATCAAAATAGGAGACGATGTAAATATAGCACCAAATGCTGTTGTCGTACATGATGTTCCATCGCATAGTATAGTAGCTGGTATACCTGCACGAATCATAAAACAAAGAACAAAATTAAACGCTAATTGGGAGAAATATAGTTCGTTATAAGAGAATCTTATTATAAAGAAGCAGATATTTTTAACAAAGAATGAACGATAATAAAACCATAGCAATAAACACAATAGTTCTCACCATTAAACTAGTGATAACTATAATCTGTAGTTTTGTTATATCACGTCTGATATTACAAGCTCTTGGTGCAGATAACTATGGACTATATAATGTTGTGGGCGGAATTGTGGCAATCCTCAATTTGGTGGCCACAAGTATGATAGCGACATCTTACCGGTATATTGCTGTAGAAATTGGAAAGGGTGAATCTGGCAATCCGCAGAGGATTTACTCAACGTTGTTTTTAATCCATATTGTTTTAGCTGGTCTTCTATTTGTCCTTGGTTTACCCTTGGGCTATTTCTATATAAACAATTATCTTAATGTTACTAGTGCAACAATAGATGATGCACAATATGTATACTTCTTCAGCCTTGTTGCGACATTCTTTTCTGTTGTGGTTGTGCCAAGTAACGGCTTGCTTGTAGCGAAAGAGAAGTTTATCCCTATTTCGATTATAGATATCGTACGGTCTTTTTTGAATGTTGCTGTTGCACTGATATTGCTTTATTATACCGGTAATAGGTTGCGAATCTATGCTTTGTTGATGGCAATTCTTAATGTAACATATAGTCTAGCTTTTTATGTTTACTGTAAAATAAAATATGCTGACATAGTACAATTCAAGCTGAATCGTACCAAAAAAGATTATAAGGAAATCACGTCTTTCACAGGTTGGATGTTATTGGGTTCTACCGCTGTTATTGGACGTACGCAAGGCCTAGCGATGGTCATAAACTTATTCTTTAAGAATTCTATTAATGCGGCTTTTGGCATAGCAACACAGATAGGGCATGCAGCCACAATGTTTACAAATACATTGAGGCAGTCCGTAACGCCTCAAATAATGAAAAACCAGGAAGGGAATGCCACGCGATCATTGAATTTGGTGTATGCTATATCGCGATATACATATCTTATAATGTTAATAATTTCTGTGCCATTATTGCTGTGCATGGACACAGTTCTTGAATTATGGCTTGGTTCTGAGAATATTCCACCGCTTACAAGCATTTTTTCAGTTTTCTTATTGCTAAGTGGGCTGATAGCGGGGTTGAGCGCTGGCTTTGATGCCAGCATTCAGGCATCTGGGAAAGTTCGCAAGAATCAGATTGGATATACTATTATTAACATATCTATCATACCGATAGTTTATGTTCTATATAAGATAGGACTCCCTGCTTATATGAATGTTGTGGTAGGAGTGTTTTTGACAATAGTAACACTTTTCTTCCAAGCATATATAATGCAAGAATTAACTGAGTTTAATTATAAGGATTATTGGAATAAAACAATTTATCCATCAATTTTGACAACCGCATTATCGTTTGTACCTATGTTCTTATTGAGCTTGGCATTAAATGATAATATTAGTATAGAGATTTGTTTTGCTGTATTCTCCATTCTTTGGACATGTGTCATCGTTTTCTTATTTGGAATGAATAAAACAGAGAAAGATGCAGCAGTGTCATTTGTTAGAAATAAATTTAAAACATACATAAAATGAAAGTAGTACTTTTAGCCGGAGGCTTTGGTTCCCGCATCAGTGAGGAGTCAGTGTTCAAGCCCAAACCGATGATTGAAATAGGTGGTATGCCAATACTTTGGCATATTATGAAGGAATATGCCTATTACGGTCATAATGAGTTTATCATTTGTGCAGGATACAAACAGGAATATATCAAGGAATGGTTTGCCAACTACTTCATCCACAACTCGGATATCAGCTTCGACTTCCGGAATGGAAAAAACGAGATGATGGTACATCATAGTCATCTGGAACCGTGGAAAGTAACGGTAGTTGATACTGGTTATAACACTATGACCGGCGGTCGTATTAAAAGAGTTCAAGAATTTGTCGGTAACGAGACCTTCATGATGACCTACGGTGATGGAGTATGTGATGTGGACATCAACAAACTTGTAGAGTTCCATAATAGCCATGGAAAGATAGCTACATTGACTGCTGTAAAGATGGCCCAGGAAAAAGGTGTCTTAGATATACAAAATGGTGCTGTCAGAGCTTTCCGGGAGAAGAATGCTAATGACGGAGCGCCAATAAATGCCGGATACATGGTACTCGAACCAGCTATTTTTGATTTGCTTGACGGAGATAGCTGCGTATTCGAGCGTAAACCGCTGGAAACTCTTGCTACCAAGGGCGAATTGATGTCGTACATCCACGAGGGGTTCTGGCAGTGCATGGACAACATCCGTGAAAAGAATATGCTTGAAAAACTCCTTGCTGAGAATAAGGCTCCCTGGAAGCATTGGGAACGTGCAATCCCGAATCTTGAGTACCGTAATCGAATGCAAAAAGGCGAATAAGATGAGTCAGATAGAGAAAGTACGAATCATTCCACGTCGTTTGATTGCAGATAATCGTGGTTGGTTCTTTAAGGCGATTACCGGGACAGAGGATAATATACCAAGCCATACAGGAGAGGTTTATCTGACTATGGGTAAACCAGGACAGAGTAAAGGAGGGCACTATCATCCGAAAGCCGTGGAGTGGTTTACCGTGATTGAAGGCAAGGCTTTGCTTAAACTTGAAGATATAGAGACCAAGGAGCGTATGGAGATAGAAATGTCACTGGAGAAAGCGCAGTCTGTTTTCGTTCCAAATTGTGTTGCTCACATTTTTGAAAATGCGGGTGATACTGATTTTATAACTTTAGCCTATACAGACTTGCTTTACGACCCTGCGGATACGATAGCATACAAATTCTAATTTTATGATAGATATATTCAATAACTTTTATAAAGGCAAACGTGTCCTTGTAACCGGCCATACCGGTTTCAAGGGCAGTTGGCTCTCCATCTGGCTCCACGAGTTAGGCGCAGAGGTAGTGGGCGTTGGTCTTGAACCCTTTAGCGAGAAGGATAACTTTGTTCTTTCTGGTATTGGTAAAAAGATCAAGGCAGATATTCGTGCCGACATCCGTGATGGTGAAAAGATGAAGGAAATCTTTCAGCAGTACCAGCCTGAGATTGTTTTCCACCTTGCCGCACAGCCCTTGGTGCGTCTCAGCTACGAGATACCTGTTGAAACCTACCAGACCAACGTGATGGGTACCATCAACATTATGGAGGCCATTCGTGCCACGGATAGTGTGAAGGTGGGTGTGATGATTACTACCGATAAGTGTTATGACAACAAGGAGCAGATGCGAGGCTATAAGGAAGATGACCCGTTTGGCGGTTATGATCCCTATAGCAGCAGTAAAGGTGCTTGTGAAATAGCCATCCAGAGCTGGCGCAGGAGTTTTTTCAATCCAGAGGACTATGGAAAGAAACATCACGTAAGCCTTGCCAGTGTCCGTGCCGGTAATGTGATTGGTGGGGGCGACTGGGCAAAAGACCGTATCATTCCGGATTGCATCCGTGCCTTAGAGGCAGGCAAGCCGATTGAGATACGCTCACCGAAGGCAATACGCCCTTGGGAACACGTTCTGGAACCACTGAGTGGTTATATGCTGTTGGCTCAGAAGCTGTGGGAGCATCCCACTCAGTATTGCGAAGGATGGAATTTCGGGCCGGAATCAGATTCAATATCAACCGTTTGGGAGGTGGCTACAGAGTTAGTTAACAACTTTGGTAAAGGAGAATTGAAAGATATATCTGATCCAAATGCTCTTCATGAAGCCAACCTGTTGATGTTGAGTATTGATAAAGCAAAGACTCGTTTGGGCTGGAAGCCTACGCTTAATTCGAAGCAGACAATGTCACTAGTGGCAGACTGGTATAAGCGGTACCAGACGGAAGAAGTATATGACATCTGTGTTGATGAAATAGAAAAATTTATAGGCTTATGAATATTGCGATTATTGGAGCAAACGGCATGCTGTCTGTTGCGCTCACCAAATTCTTTTATGGTCGTCCAGATACAAAAGTGACGGTTTATGGCTTGGATGCTCCGCAAGGGTATTTATGTGATGAGTTTCATGAGACCAATCTATTGAAGCAGAAGTTGGATTATGAGGCCATGAAAGCTTATGATGTTATCATCTATGCTTCCGGAGCAGGTGTACAAGCGGCATTGAGTACGTCATCACTATTGATGTACCAATTGAATGTTAACGCACCAATTGCCATAACATTAGGATTAAAGAATGCAGGTTTCAAAGGCACTTATATATCTTTTGGCTCTTATATGGAGATTGGAGTGAATGACGAGGAAGGGAAAGTGTTCAATGAAGATGAGGTGGTGTGTTCTTCACTGCCTGTAACTAATGATTACGCTTTATCAAAGCGCTTATATGGCCGTTATATGAGAGATTTTAAGGCAGACTATACTACCTATCATTTCGTCCTTCCCAATATGTTTTCTGAGGATGACTTGAAACCAGGAACACGATTAGTTCCTTATACTCTCCAATATTTACAAGACTATTGTGCTGGCAAGAATCCAGAAGCTCCCAAGTTTAGTGCCGGTACTCAGACTAGACAGTTTATAACACTTGAGGAAATGATTCAAACAGTTGATAAGGCAATTACTGCTCAGATACCAAGTGGCATATATTGTATTGGTGGAGGTGAATATCTAAGTATTCGTAATCTTATTGAACGTCTGTTCTCTATTTATGAAGTGCCATGTAAAGATGAATATTTTGGACAATCAGTCAGAAGGGATGGAGATATAAAGAGTTTGAAACTTGATGGCTCTAAGCTGTTTTCAGCATTGGGCTATCAACCAGATAAAACAATAGAGAATATATTCAAGAAAAATTGATATGGTAGAAAATCCGGTATTATTTATAACATTTGCACGCCCAGAATATGCAAGAAAATCCTGGGATGCAATAAAAGCAGCTAAACCTAAGAACCTGTATTTCTATTCTAACAAGGGTAGAAAAGAGAAGGAGGGTGAAGTAGAAAGAAATAATGAGATTCGTGCTTATGTGAAGGAAATAGACTGGGAATGTAATTTACATACTTGGTTTAGAGACACGACAGTCAATGTTTACGAATCTCTTTATGGTGCAATCTCCTGGCTTTTTGAAAATGAAGAGCAAGGAATCATATTAGAGGAAGATTGTGTTGCCTCCTTAGCGTTTTTCGATTATTGTGATCAGTTGCTGCCCCGTTATAAAGATGACTACCGAATCTGGATGATAAGTGGTGATAATTATTTTGAGAACGAGAGTTTCAGTCCCTGTGGCTATTTTTATTCACAGGATATGCAGATATTTGGATGGGCTTCGTGGAGAAATCGATGGAAGCAGGTGGATTGGGAAAAAGGATTGGATTTTGATGGTGCATTTGAACAGAATATAATTGAAATTAGTGTTAGATTATCTAGATATAAAATATTATATAAAAGACATATTAAAAAGATTAGAAATTTTGTTGAGGAAACAAACTGCTGGGATTATGTGTTCTGTAATTGGGGACTTTTCAATAATTCTCTTTCAATAGTTCCTCATTCGAATTTGGTGGAAAACATAGGTTTGTCGGGTACACATAACACAAAGCAGAAGAAAAACTGGAACAACGTTGTAGTTACCTATAAAGATGCCAGATACCCAGTATCAAAATGTCCGTCATTCATTGCGCCCAATGAAAAGTATGACAGATTAATATTTGAAAAAAGACTTTGTGTTCACCGTGTTATGCACCGTGTAAAAAGTAAGTTAATAAAAGTGATAGCAAAAGCGGTTCATTCTTGAGATAGAGATATATAGTAGTGATGTTTTGCTTGTTGTAATGAAAAAGTTTTTAAATAATAGACCAAGCGGGAAAAGAAGGAGATTTTTTTCGATTATAATATTCTTTTTATGTTCCCTTGTGTTTTATATGGCATACCATTTTAAAGATCCAATAGGTAATTTTGATTTACCACGTTATTACGATTTAATGGATTCTTTTTTTAATGGGGATGAACCTCTATGGTATGTCGTAGTTTATATGTTTGCCTATGGTAATGATTTTATCTATTATTTATTTCTTTTCGTGTTCAACCAAACTCCATTAGGACGAGAGTTTGTGGCTGGTCTTTTCACAGCACTATATTACTTTCTTTTGATGAGATCCTTTTCTACGTTCAAGTATTCATCAAGGAATATGCTTTTTCTATTGGGTTTATTTGCCTTTCCCAATATAATGTATATTATAACAATATCAAGAACAGCGGCAGCTGTAGTTTTCTTTTTTATTGGAGTACTGTTTTATTTTAACAACAGGAAGATAGTCACTGTTTTATTTTTTGCAGTTTCTGTCATGACTCATTTTTCGTCCATTATGTTTGTAGTGGCATTCTTTATGACAGTACTACTATATTCAACTTGGCTTAAAAACAAAAAAAGAACAGTAAACATCCTTTGTGTTCTTCTTCCTCCTCTAATGTTGTTCCTAGGGATTGCATTATATAATTATGTATTTGATTCCGGATTATTATCATCTTTAGAAGATACCAAGTATGATAGATATACAGAAATCTCAAGTGGTGCAGAATATAATAATTTTTCATGGTTATACAAATTACAATTTTATCTGTCGCTTTTTGTAGCATATATATTGTTGATAATTAACAAACAGAGTACTTCATTTAGTAGAATTCTGTTGTTATTTTATTTGTCTATTACTTGTGGATTACTTTCTGCTAGCCAAAACTTGTTTAATAGATGGCTGATCCTATTACCGTTGTTATATTCTTTACAATATGTTGAAATAATAACCACGAATGAAGGGTTAAATACAATTAAAGGAAGGCGAGCAGTCACTACCTTTTTTGTGCCAATTTCATTATTGGTTTTGCTTGTTTTTATGATGATGATGTATTCTTCACATTCATATTTTGGCTTGTAAAATAGAAATCTAAATATATTTTATACTATGAAAGTTTTGTGGATAGCCCAAAATGGAGGCTCGTATAAGATAAATAAGGTTAAAGGAACAGGAGGGTGGATAGGTGCACTTCAAGAAGAATTATTTAAATATGATAACAATATAGAATTGGGCATAGTATTCCCCCATCCTATGGACGAAGATCCTATTATAGAAGGAAGCGTTTCCTATTATCCGTATAGAATGAGTTCAGGAGAAAAATGGTATAATAAAATTTTTTATTATGCAACAAAAAAATGGGAAAAGGATGATGAGTTTTGCACAACAAAAATATTAGAGGTGGTGGCAAAGTTTAATCCAGACATTATTCATATATGGGGAATTGAGTTTGCCCACTCTGCTGTGATACCAAAGCTAAATAAACCATTTGTGGTTCATATACAAGGGCTAACTGCTTTATATGTGTATACATACCTACCATCTGTTTTTTCTGTAGAAGACCTCAAAAGATGTAACTCGTGGTTTGAAAGAAATCTTTTGCACCACGGCGAATATGCCGAATACCAGAATTACATTAGACGGGCTAAGAGGGAACTTGCAGTCTCACCCGCGGTGAAGAACTGGATAGGAAGAACTGAATGGGACTATGCTGCATCGCAACTTCTATCTAGGGATTCTAGATATTTTCATGGCGAAGAAGTAATGCGCAATGATTTTAATGGTAAAAAATGGAAGTTCCATTTTAATGGTACTTTGCATATTCAAAGTAATATCTCCAATGGCTGGTATAAAGGTATAGATGTGGTTCTTAAGACCGCTGAGGTGCTGAAGCATCATAATGTAGAATTTGAATGGCATATATATGGCATCAAGAGAGAATCTAAAATAGTAAACTATATTATAAAAAAATATAAAATAATTCCAGAGAAAGTAAATGTAATATTCCATGGTAGCGTTGATGGTAAAACAATTGTTAATAGTCTTCTAACTAGTGATGTTTATGTCCATCCATCATATATAGAAAATTCCTCAAATGCCATAGCGGAAGCGATGTATCTGGGCTTGCCGGTAATAGCCCAATATGTAGGTGGCAATCCTACAATGCTAAAAGACGGAAGTGGTATTCTGGTGGCTCCTAATGAACCGTATTCTATGGCATTCAATCTTATGAACCTACGGAATAAAGAAGTCGCTGAGAGATATAGTAAGAAAGCGGTCGAAGTGGCTGAAAGGCGACAGGACAATAGAAATACGGTTACTAACTTGCTTAAGATATACAATACAGTAATAAAAGATTACGACAAAACTTAATAATAGAAGTTTATTGAAAATGAAAATAGCCACAATTTTGACATGTTATAACAGGAAAACGAAGACTTTGTCTTGCCTGGAGCACATTTATCTGGCTGCAAACAAGTATAATGGTGCAGTCAGTGGAGAAAACAATAAGATAGAGATTTCTGTATTTTTGACAGACGATGGCTGTACTGATGGCACAGCAGAGGATGTAACAAATTATTGTCAAGACAAATTCCCTATTACGGTTGTCAAGGGTACTGGAAGCCTTTATTGGGCCGGAGGTATGCGATTAGCATGGAACGAGGCAATGAAACATGCTATGAATTGGGATTATTATCTTCTGATGAACGATGACACTGATATTGACGAGAACGGTTTTATTACTCTAATTGACGATGAGGAATATAGTAAGAAGAAATATGAGAAATTGGCTGCAATATCGGGGATAACCACCGATAAAAATAATCGCAGTAAATACACCTATGGGGGCAGACGGTTCACAAACAGATTCTTTGGAAATAGTGTGGAACTAGGCTATACAGGCAATCCCCAAGAGTGTGACTTGTTTAACGCAAACATACTACTCATACCTGCGGTTATTGTTGATTCGGTAGGTATATTCTACAAGAAGTATGTTCATGCACATGCTGATGGAGATTATGCACAAATGGTTTTGCGAGCAGGCTATCCCGCTTTGGTCTCAAGTAAGGTTTGTGGATATTGTGAGTATGACCATTTGCGAGACTCAGATCTGGCTTCGAAAATATGTAAAATGACTATTCGTGAAAGAAGAGCCTATTATAATAACCCCATACATACTTATAAGGACTATCTCGTTTTTATCAGGCGTACTTCTCCGTTTAGATATCCCATAGTGTGGTGCGCAAGCAAGCTCTTGATTTATATGCCCGGAGTTTATTATGGTTTCAGTCGTATAATTCGATAATAGTTTAACAGGATGAATATTTTATTTTTAGGCCCATTTTGCCCAAAGGAGAAAATTGACGACATCCTGAAGGTCAGCCACCATTTTAGTTTTTCCGCTAATATTCTAGAGCAGGCATTGATAGAAGGTTTTGACAACTATGGAAATGTGATGGTCGTGTCAAGTCTGAAAATGGTAACAAAACGTTTTATAGTTCCTGGATTCACATTTAAACACATCACGACATCAGCGTATAAAGATGTTGTGTTGAGTTATGTCAATATTCCATTATATGATAGGATTCTCAATGGCTACAGGAAATATAAAGAGGTCATAAAGCAAGGTTTTACACCTGACATTATTTTTATATATAGTATTCGAACAGACGATATTTGTGCCGCTATGCTGTTGAAGAAGGAATTCCCAAAAGCGGTTGTTGTTAATATGATTACAGATTTGGCACAATACATGCGAGATAATCCAAGTTGGCTATATCGTATAATTAAGAAAACGGAAACTGATTTATCAGATAAGTTGAGAAAAAAATACGTCGATGCCTTTGTATTACTATCGCCCTTTATGAAAGAGCATTTGCCTATAGGGAGTAAACCTTGTACTATCTTAGAAGGCATTTACCAGCCAGAAAGTATAGAATTAGATCTTATAGAAAAGAAAAAAGAGAAGATAATCTTTTATTCCGGGAACTTAGATGCAAGATATGGAATTTTAGACTTGGTAGATGCTTTTAAGACTATAGATAATCCGTCGTATAGATTATACTTATGCGGTAATGGTAATACAGTTAATACTATCGTAAATACAGCATTATCCGACAACCGAATTAAATATCTTGGAGTACTCCCTAGAAAAGATGTCCTAGTATTACAGAGACAGGCAACGCTATTGGTAAACCCACGTCACAGTAATGAAGAATATACAAAGTTCTCTTTCCCATCAAAAACAATGGAATATATGGCAAGTGGTACACCTACGCTAATGAGCGAGCTCCAATCACTTCCTGATGATTATAAGCAACACGTGTTTCTTTTTGATGACGAATCTGTCGTAGGTATGAGAAAAAAGATACAGGAAGTATTGGAAATCCCAGCAGGGGAGTTGACGCGCATTGGCGCTGGAGCCAGGGAATTCATTCTTTCTCAGAAAACCTCAGATATACAATGTAAACGAATAATAGATTTTGTAAATAATAATAACTTTAATTAAGATAATTATGTCAGTATTTAAAGACAAGACGCTGCTGATAACTGGCGGCACAGGGAGTTTTGGTAATGCCGTTCTGAATAGATTCCTCAGAACTGACATTGGTGAGATCCGGATCTTCTCGCGTGATGAGAAGAAGCAGGACGATATGCGGCACGACTTCCAGGCACGGATGCCGGAGGTGGCGAACAAGATTAAGTTCTACATCGGTGACGTGCGCAACAAGAGCACACTGAAGTATGCTATGAAGGGTGTGGACTATGTGTTCCATGCTGCTGCCCTGAAGCAGGTGCCCAGCTGTGAGTTCTTCCCGATGGAGGCCGTTAAAACCAATGTGATAGGTACGGACAACACGCTGGATGCAGCTATTGATGCGGGCGTGAAGTGCGTGATTTGTTTGAGCACGGACAAGGCTGCTTATCCCATCAATGCGATGGGTATCACCAAAGCTATCGAGGAAAAGATTGCTGTGGCTAAGAGCCGTTTGAGTGGTGACACCAAAATCTGCTGCACCCGTTATGGTAATGTGATGTGTAGCCGTGGCAGTGTGATTCCTCTTTGGATTGACCAGATTCGCAAGGGTAATCCGATTACCATCACGGAGCCTTCGATGACGAGGTTTATTATGTCGTTGGAAGAGGCTGTGGATTTGGTGCTGTTTGCTTTTGAGAATGGTAAGAATGGTGATATCCTCGTACAGAAAGCACCTGCTTGCACCATTGAGACACAAGCCAAGGCAGTGGTGGAACTCTTCAAGCATCAGGCTATTAATGAACCCGAAATTCGCGTAATAGGTATCCGTCACGGTGAAAAGATGTATGAAACTCTCCTCACCAAGGAGGAGGCTGCCAAGGCGATTGATATGGGTAACTTCTATGCTGTTCCGGCTGACAATCGTGACCTGAACTACGACAAGTATTTCAAGGATGGGGATACCAAACGGGTAACTATAGAAGAATTTAATTCTAATAACACCAAGAGATTGAACCTTGAAGAGACCAAAGAGAAGATAGCATCCTTGACTTATATCCAGAACGAACTTAACGGTATTCCTAATCTCGTATAATATGAAGATTCTCGTGACGGGTGCTAAAGGGTTCGTTGGAAAGAACCTTTGTTGGGCTTTAAAGAACATACAGGCAGGTAAGGACAAGACCCACCCAGGCTTGACCATTGAGGCTGTGTATGAGTATGACTTGGACTCAACGCCCGAGCAGTTGGACGAATACTGCAAGAACGCAGATTTTGTATTCAATCTGGCTGGTGTGAACCGCCCTCGGAACCAAGAGGAGTTTATGCAGGGCAATTTCGGGTTTGCTTCTACCTTGCTGGACACGCTAAAGAAGCACAAGAATACTTGTCCTGTGATGTTGTCTTCTTCACAGCAGGCTAGTCTTACTGGCCGCTTTGGCAACAGCGAGTACGGACGTAGTAAAAAGGCAGGTGAAGACCTCTTCTTGGAGTATGGTAAAAAGACTGGTGCGGAGGTACACGTTTACCGTTTCCCGAACTTATTTGGCAAGTGGTGCAGGCCTAATTACAATAGTGCGGTTGCAACCTTCTGTAACGCCTTTGCCAACGACCTGCCCTATACCGTCAATGACCCGAGCGTAGAACTGGAATTACTGTATATTGATGACCTCGTTGATGAAATGATAGCAATTCTTGAAGGTAAAGGCCATCATTGTGAATTCGAAGGTTTAGAGGTTGTACCTGGCCCACTTGGTAAATACCGTTATTGTCCCATTACGCATAAGGTTACTTTGGGTGAGATTGTGGAACTTCTAAAGAGCTTTACAGAACAGCCTAAGACGCTGATGATACCGGAGATTCCGGCTGGGAGTTTTGCCAAGAAACTGTACAGCACATATTTGAGCTACCTTCCATATGAGAAGACGGCCTTTGACCTGAAAATGAATGAGGATGAACGCGGGTCGTTTACAGAGTTGGTGCATACACATAATGCGGGGCAGGTTTCGATTAACATCAGCAAGCCTGGAATCACTAAGGGGCAGCACTGGCACAACACCAAGTTTGAGCAGTTCATTGTGGTGAAAGGCCATGGGCTGATTCGACAACGGAACCTGAATGATCCAGAAGGCAAAGTCTTTGAGTGGGAAGTTTCCGGGGATAATATTAAGGCTGTACATATGTTGCCGGGTTACACGCATAATATCATCAATCTGAGCGATACTGAGGATTTGGTGACGGTGATGTATTGCAACGAGGTATTTAATCCGGAGAGGCCGGATACATTTTTTGAACCGGTGAAGTAGCTTAATAGCTTACGGCTTAATTGCTTAATAGAAAATAATTAAACGAATATAATTATGGCTGAATTTAAGAATAATGGAAAATTGAAGCTGCTGATTATCGTGGGTACTCGCCCAGAGATAATTAGACTGGCGGCAGTGATTAACAAATGTAGGGAGTATTTCGACTGCCTTCTGGCACATACCGGCCAGAATTACGACTACAACCTGAATGGGGTGTTCTTCAAGGACTTGAAGTTGGCAGACCCTGACATCTATATGGAGGCCGTAGGTAACGACCTAGGCGAGACGATGGGAAATATCATAGCAAAGAGCTACCAACTGATGGTGGAGGTGAAGCCGGATGCTGTGCTGGTGTTGGGGGACACCAACTCCTGCCTGAGCGTGATTGGTGCCAAGCGCCTGCATATCCCCATATTCCATATGGAAGCCGGTAACCGTTGCAAGGATGAGTGCTTGCCGGAGGAGACCAACCGCAGGATTGTGGATATTATCTCGGATGTGAATATGGCGTATAGTGAGCATGCGCGTCGTTATCTTGCTGACACGGGTCTTCCAAAGGAACGGACGTATGTGACGGGTTCTCCGATGGCAGAGGTGTTGCACCAGAACCTGAAGGAAATCACGGAATCACGGATCCACGAAAAACTCGGATTAGAAAAGGGAAAGTATATTCTTCTGAGTGCTCATAGAGAAGAGAACATTGATACGGAGAAAAACTTCCTGTCGTTGTTCAACGCCATTAACAAGATGGCGGAGAAGTACGACATGCCCATTCTGTACTCCTGTCATCCTCGTTCAAGGAAGCGCCTGGAACAGTCTGGGTTCCAGTTGGATAAGCGTGTGATTCAGCACGAGCCTCTTGGATTCCACGACTACAACTGTCTTCAGATGAATGCTTTCGCAGTGGTGTCGGATTCGGGTACACTTCCAGAGGAGAGTTCTTTCTTTACTTCTGTTGGTCATCCGTTCCCTGCTGTTTGTATCCGCACTAGCACCGAGCGCCCCGAGGCATTGGATAAGGGTTGCTTTGTGCTGAGTGGGATTGATACGGTTGGTTTGTTGCAGAGTGTGGATGTGGCTGTTTCGCTGATTAAGGACGGTCATCAGGGTATTCCTGTGCCTGACTATGTGGATGAGAACGTAAGTACGAAGGTGGTACGCATTATCCAAAGCTACGTGGGTGTGGTGAATAAGATGGTGTGGAGAAAGTTTTGATGCATTAATAGTTTATTGCATTTAACAGTTTTTATCTGGTAAATCAATTATTGAAATACAGCCAATATGGAATACAGAATTTATTGTAAAAACGTAAAGTCTTTGATTAGTACTATCTTTGGTTGTTTCAAAAAGAAGGATGAAGATGGAAATCAAGTGAAGATAGATCCACAGGGTGTTGCTATTGAGACATGGGATTATACCACAAACGACAAAAATGAAGAGCGATTGATTCACATCACACAGCAGTGGGAAAAGAAAGGATGTCTTAGACTTACTGCAAGTAAAAACAATGATTATGTCCAAGTTGATTTCCGTTATTGGTCAAGTTTCAAGGAAGAAGAACGTAATGGCGACGAGGATAGGTATTACCTTGGTCGTTTTACAGAATTGATACTCGTACATTTCTATTCTGAGATAGTGAAAGTGGAGATTTCATAGTGTAGATAAATGTGTCTATTGGGAAAGAAATGAGTAAGAAGAGAATATTAATTATTTCCGCAGTTTTCCCTCCAGAACAAGTAACTTCCGCATATCTGAACTATGACCTTGCAAAGGCACTGGCGAAGGAGTATGATGTTACTGTGCTACGGCCATACCCGACAAGACCTATTGGAGCCACATTCCAGGGTGGATGGAGTGATCCTGACTTTGATACCGTGTTTATAGATTCATATACTCACCCGGAATCGGAACTAATGGGCCGTTTCAAAGAAGCCAAGGATTTCAGTAGAAAGTCTGTACAGTATCTTCGGAATCATAAGGATGAGTTTGATTTCGTGTATAATGACGGGTGGCAGCTCTTTGGTCTTAATATTATAGCAAAAGCTTGCGTAAAATATAACATTCCGTATATTGTACCCATTCAGGATATATACCCAGAATGCTTGCTTACGAAGTCTCATATCCCGGGATTTGCAAAAAAGATAATAAATAGCATCCTTCTACCAGTAGACAAGTATTATCAGAAGCACGCATACCGTGTGCGAACTATTTCAGAAGAGATGGCAGATTATCTTTCCTGTACTCGAAAGATAGACAGGAATAAATATCTGGTGGTAAACAATTGGCAGAATGATGACGATTTCATGAATTTGCCTGCTGCAAAGTCGTCGGATAAGATAGTATTTGAGTATGTTGGCAGTATCAATGTTCACGCGAATGTTGACTTGATGATAAAGGCGTTTGCAGAGGCAAACATCCCCAATTCAGAACTAAGAATCTATGGCGGTGGTAATCAAAAAGAGAATTGTCAGCAGCTTGTGAAAGATTTGGGCCAAACAAATGTTTCTTTTGGCTTTGTCTCCCGTAATGAGATACCGGCAATACAATCTGATGCAAGCGTGTTGATATTGGCTTTACCTACTGGTAATGGAAACTTGTGTTTGCCATCCAAACTCACGTCCTATCTACTTTCTGGAAGGCCGGTTCTAGCAAGCGTGGATCAGGATAGTTCAACCAAACGAATACTCGAAGGCGAGAGGTGCGGTAAGACAGTGGTCCCCGATGATAAAGATGCCCTCATCAATGGATTCAATTACTTCGCAGAGTTGACCTCTGAAGCGCGGGAAAAGATGGGGAAGAACAGTCGTGATTATGCCATGAAGCATTTGACGAGAGAAGTGAATCTTCAAAAAGTTGTATCTACAATAAAAGCAATCTTAACTAAGGAATGAAAAAAGTAATCACTTACGGAACATACGACCTCTTGCACCAAGGACATATCAACTTGCTTCGTAGGGCAAAGGAACTTGGCGACTACCTTATTGTGGGAGTTACCAGCGACAGCTTTGATCGGGGGCGTGGAAAGCTGAATGTTCGCAACAACGTTCTTGAACGTGTAGAGGCAGTAAAAAAAACCGGCTTCGCAGACGAAATAATAATAGAGGACTATCTTGGACAGAAGATTGATGATATTCAAAAATATGATGTAGATATCTTTGCCATTGGTTCTGACTGGGAAGGAAAATTTGACTACCTTAATGAATATTGTAAGGTGGTGTATCTCCCCCGAACAGAAGGTATCAGCTCAACAATGCTACGCGCTGAGAGTACGACTAATGTCAAAATTGGTATTATAGGTTGTGGCCGTGTTGCAAATAGATTTCCGAAAGAAGCTGGAGTTGTCAGTGGCGTAGAAGTGGTTGCTGCATACGATACAGAAATTGAGGCAAGTCACATCTTGAGTTCAAAGAATGAGGGTGTTGTTGCGTATTCTTTACTGAAAGATTTTTATGATGCAGTTGATGCCGTCTATATTGCCACTCCTCATTTGTCTCATTACGAATACATTAAGCAATCGTTGGAACGGGGGAAACATGTCTTGTGTGAAACTCCTATGGTAATAAATGGCGATGAGGCCAAGGAAGTATATCAGTTGGCAGAGTCAAAAGGGCTTATTCTGATGGAGGCCAATAAGACTGCTCATTGCCCAGCATTTAATCATCTCATGGTAATGATTAAGTCTGGTGTAATAGGTGAAGTTGTAGATATAGAAGCTTCCCTGTCACAACTTCTTGACAAGAACGGTCGTGAATTTGACCCTAAACAAGCTGGAGGCGCTTTGTTTGAACAAGGTAGTCTTACACTGCTTCCTATCCTTAAACTGATGGGGATTGAGTACCAGAACCTAAATCTCTATAGCAGGATGGAAAATGGTGTAGACATCTATACCAGAGGCGTGTTCCGCTATCCTAAAGCTACTTGTTCATTTAAAGTTGGATTAGGTGTGAAGACTGAAGGCAGCCTTGTCATTTCTGGTACAAAAGGATATGCATACGTGCCTGCCCCTTGGTGGTTGACAGACTATTTTGAGTTCCGTTATGAGGATCAGAATGAGAATAAAAAATTCTTCTATAAATGGGATGGATTTGGCCTGCGATATGAGATACAGGAGTTTATAGGAAGTATAATCAATCATCGTTTATCAAGTTCCAGACTCCGTAGAAGAGAGTCTATCCAGATGGCAGCAGTAATGCAACAGTTCATCGAGAGAAAGAACTTTATGGAAATATAATTGATTCAAGAATAATGGAGAAACAAATGCATGGATTTAGGGCCAGGCTTGATTACTGGCTTAAGCATAACTATGCTTTCTATAAGCTGTTTAATGTGACTGCAAGTGCTTGTATGAGAGTATGGGGATGGTTTGTTCCGATGGATGATAAGATGATAATCTTTAGCGCTCATTCAAGGAAATACAATGACAGTCCACGTACCATATATGAATATATGTATGGCAAGCCACAGTTTAAGGACTATATATATGTATGGGCGTTGGAGGATCCGGAAAATGTAGATGTTCCAGGTCCGGCAATCAAAGTAAAAGCGGACACACCTGCGTATTTCAAACTTACTTTAAAGGCGAAGTACTGGATAACTTGTGTGAATATTGAACGTAGTCTTCATTACAAGAAAAAGAAATGTATTTACTTGAATACCTGGCACGGTACGGCTTTTAATACCATAGGAAATGAAGCCGGTGGCCGCAAGGACTATGATTTCAGCAATATAGACTACTTCTGTTACGAAAGCGAGTTTCAGAAGAAGCATTGCATGGCTGCTTTTAATACAAGAGAGGATGCTATGATACCTACAGGCTATCCTCGCAATGACACCTTGTATTATGTTACGCCAGAGGAGGTAAAATCATTGAAGGAGAAGATGGGTCTTCCACTTGACAAAAAGATTATCCTTTACGCACCTACTTGGAGAGACAGTACTGATAATGGAAAGACTTGTGCCATTAAGCCTCCAATTGATGTTAAATATTGGGAGCAAAGGCTAAAAGATGATTATATTGTCTTGTTCCGTACCCACGCATATACGAACAAACTGTTGGGGGTTCAGTTCAATGATGTGATTAGAAATTATACCACTTACCCCGTGGTAAATGACTTGTTCAAAGTCGCGGACGTACTGATATCTGACTATTCCTCTTGTGTGACAGATTATTGCATACTCGAAAGACCAATTATCTGCTTTGCTTACGATTATGAAGAGTATAAGGCGGCTCGTGGTTTGAATATAGATTTCGAGACTGAAATGCCCAGCGGTATTAAGAAAACAGAGCAAGAGGTGATTGATTATCTTCTCACGATGGACTACAATGATGAGTGTAAAAAGACAAAAGCCCTAAAAGATAAATACACATACATTGGAGGTCACGCTACCGAGATTTGCGTAGAAAAAATGTTTGGAACAAAATAAAAGATTATATATGTACTATTTAGATTCAAAGATAGAGAAACTCTATCGTATTTTTGATCAGAACGAAAGAAAAGGTTATTTACGTCTAGACCTGAATGAAAACCCTAGTGGCCTTCCGCAAGATTTCATTAATGATGTTCTTAAGGAAGTGGATTCGCGTTTTGTCGGGCAGTATCCTGAGACGCTACATTTTACCGAGGTATTGGCTAATTATCTTGGCACCGACATTTCTCATCTTTGTTTGGTGAATGGCTCAGCAGAGGGTATTCGTTATATCATTCAGGCTTTCACATCTCCAGAAGGAAGAGTTGTTGGTGTTGTGCCCAGTTATTTTATGTTCCAGGTCTATTCCGAGATGTATGGGCGTAATTTCGTCAAGGTTCCTTATAACGAGGATTTGACGATGGATGTGAATAATATCATAGCAGAGTTGACTGAAGATACCCAACTGCTTATCCTTCTGAATCCAAACAATCCTATGGGTAATGTCTATTCTGAAGAAGAGTTTGAGTGCATCATGAAAGTGGCAAACGAGAAACAGATTACTGTTCTCATTGATGAGGCTTACCATTATTTCTACCCTGGTACTTTTATCAATTATGCGTTAAATCATGAGCATGTGTTTGTAACACGTACTTTTTCCAAGCTCTTTTCATTGGCAGGATGCCGTTTGGGCTATGTGGCAGGTTGGCCAGAAGGTGTAAAAATGGTGCAGAAGCTATGCACTCCTCATAATACTAATGCTTTTGCCATGCTGTTTGCAGAAAAGATTCTTGAAACCCCAGGTGTACTCCAGAATTTGATTGATAAGTTCAATGAGGGTCGTAAATATCTAATTAATCAACTTGATGCCAATGGCTATGCCCATAAAGGTGAAGCCGGAAACTTCATCTTCATAAAGACGAAGACGGATGCAGAGAAGATTGTTGCTAGAATGAAGGCAGAGAAGAAAATACTGATAAAGTCATATCCTAATGTGGGTGAATTCGGGACCTGTCTCCGCGTTTCTATTGGTGAAAAGAAGTGCATGGAGCAGTTTGTGAAAGCTTTGCTGGAAATTGACAAAACCATTGAATAGATAGTTTTAGATTTTCTAAGGATACAAGAACATTGTCTTAGCGAAGAATAGCTTTAAATGGTGTATTTAAGCAACATATGAGTAACTCATTAAAGGATTCAATTGATACTGTCAGTAAGCTTTGTCCTCAGAATGTCTGTACGGGTTGTTTCGCATGTAAACAGGTATGTGCGAAAGGGGCTATCCATATCAAGGAAGATAAAGGGTTTAGATATCCTGAGATAGACGCCTCCCTTTGTGTTGATTGCGGTCTTTGCACAAAATCATGCCCAGTGTTGAATCCGAGATTGACTGCTGATGACAACAAGGAAAGTACAGCCAGTTACGCGATATGGAACAACAATCTGAAGGACAGGATGAACAGTTCTTCGGGTGGTACATTCTCAGCTTTGGCAGACAAGACCATCGAGCGAGGAGGCATCGTTTATGGTGCTGCCTGGGATGATTCTATGCAACTCCGACATATTGGTGTAGAATACCCCGAAGGATTGGAGGCTTTGAGACGGTCAAAATATGTGCAAAGCAATACCGATGGTATATTTAAGGATGTTAAACAGCATCTGAAAACAGGACGACTAGTCCTTTTCTGTGGAACACCTTGCCAGATTGCCGGATTGTTATCCTTCTTGGGAAATATGGATTACCCCAATCTGATAACGGTAGGAGTTGTCTGTCATGGAGTGCCTTCTCAAAGGTCATTTGACAAGTATCTACAAGAGATTGAGAAAGATAATAACGTCAAGGTATTTGACTGTAATTTTAGGTCAAAAAAACGCGGATGGAGGACAGACCTAAATTTGATTTTGAGCGCAAAAGATGTTAATAATAAGTTGGTTGCTATAGATAAACTGCTATCAAACAATGTGTATATGAACGCTTTTTTGAAGCAGTATTTTTTACGTGAATCATGCTATAACTGCCCATTCAAAGGAGAAAATAATGGTTACTTTGCAGATATCATGCTGTCGGATGCTTGGAGCCTTTGGGCTGCGATTCCTTGGGGTCAAGTAGATTTTTCAAAAGGAGTATCAGCCGTTGCGACCAATACAGATAAAGGGCGTGAATTCCTGAGAGGGTGTTCTGATGGTATAACCGCATTCGAACGCCCCTATGCAGAATACGCCTCTAATTCTGGATTGAGAAGTGCTTGTAAACCCGGAAATAATGATGCGGCCTTTGAGTACCTCAAAACGCATTCGTGGATGGAAACACAAGCAAATTATTTCCCTTTGACACTTCACCAGAAGATGCCGCTGATTACCCGCCTGATTATAGGTGAGAATAATGCCATTCTATTCAAGAAGATTATAAAAAAAAAATTACATAGATGAATAAAATAGCAAATTTGACGTTGGTCATACGCAACTTTGGTAACAAGTTGCAGTCGTATGCTTTATGTAAAGTCATAAAGAGTTTCAACGTGGCTGAACCTGAAGTAATTCGACTTTCAGATGGTTGGGGCTATGGAAACGTGTCGAGTCTCAGAAAAAAACAGTTGCTTGATTTGATAAAAACATACAAACTGAAGTCTTTCAGGAGAATGTATGACTTTGTGCGTTATAATCTTCAGTACAGGCAGATTAGAAAGAATAGTGATTTGTATAAGAGTGCCGTTGAACGTCAAACAGAGTTATATGATAAGTTCGATAATGAGATACCATATACAAAAAATGAATTCACCATTGAGGATGTCAGGACAGGCAAGCTACTGCAAAACTATGACGCATTCATTGTGGGCAGCGATCAGGTTTGGAACGGACCGAGAGTGGGATGTCTGGATGTGTATATGTGTGATTTTCTCCATAAGAAAAGAAGCGCACTATCTTATGCGGCTAGTTTTGCCATTGATGCCATACCCGAAAATCAGCGTGAAGAATACCTAGAGTATATCCAGAATATGGACACACTGTTTATCAGAGAGGAGAGAGGTGTGGAACTTTGTAAAGAACTGGGACGTGAAGATGCAAAACAGGTGCTGGATCCGACTTTGTTACTGGAGGCCAAAGATTATGAGGGCTTTTTAAAAAATCCAGTTGACTTAGTAGGCGAGGGCGAATATGTCTTGGTTTATTCTCTTACATCGAGCATGAAGATATTTGATGAGGCGAATAAACTCGCAAATAAATACCATTGCAAGATGGTGGTTCTGAAAAACGGAGCATATCCACCGTTGGTATCAAAATATAAGAATTCTGTGGATGTTATAGCAGCTGGACCGGCGGAGTTCCTCTCTCTGGTTAAGTATGCCAAATTTCTTGTTACAGGCAGTTACCATGCGTTAATGTTCTCACTGCTGTTCCATTCTCATTTTTATATCTATCTGGATAATGCCAGTGCACAGAACAGTCGCTTGATTTCTACATTAAAAATGTTTGGTCTTGAAAAGCAATTGTACTACGAGACCTCTTCTTTGCCTAAGATTATGCCTCATATAGATTATAGTATAGTTGACCCAATCCTCAAGGAGAAAAGAGAAGAGTCTTTAGCTTTGCTTAGAGCCTCAATCGAAAGGAAACTGCAGGTACAGAAATAAATTGGCAAATGCAACTTTGAATAAAGTATGAAGAAACTATTATTTACAGGCGCTTCTGGTTTTCTGGGTTATAACATACGTCCCATACTGGAAAAAACCTATGATGTTCACACCATCGGTTTGACCGATGATGATGACATCAAGATAAATATGGCCAAAGATGTGCCACCCATCAATACACATTATGATGTGGTGCTGCATGCAGCAGGCAAGGCTCATACTGTGCCAAAGACTGAAGCAGAGAAACAGGTGTTTTATGATGTGAACTATCAGGGCACAGTAAATCTCTGCAAGGCATTGGAAAATGTAGGTGTGCCCAAAGCATTGATTTTTATTAGTACTGTTGCTGTTTATGGTTGTGAATATGGTGATCTGATTACAGAAGAGCATCCATTAGAGGGTGATAGCCCTTATGCTGAGAGTAAGATAATGGCGGAGAAGTATTTGACTGAATGGTGCTCTAAGAATGATGTTGTTCTTGGTATTCTTCGTCCTTCACTGCTTGCTGGCAAGAATGCTCCGGGAAATCTTGGCGCTATGGTGAATGGAATCAAAAAGGGATTCTATATGAACATTGCCGGCGGAAAGGTGGTAAAGAGTATTTTAATGGCAGAAGATATTGCCCGTTTGTTGCCTTTGCTTGAAGAAAAAGGAGGTATTTATAATGTTTGCGATACCCGCCAGCCTTCTTTCGGTGAAATATCTGCTTCTATAGCCATGCAACTTGGTAAGCATAAGCCAATCAGCATCCCTTACTGGATGGCCTGGTGTATGGCCAAGGTGGGAGATTTGCTTGGAAGTAAGGCACCCATTAATACCTATAAGCTGGATAAGATGACAAAGAGTCTTACTTTCAGTAATCAAAAAGCTCGCACTGAGTTGAATTGGGAGCCGCTGGATGTGTTAGATAATTATGTGATTGAATAATAAAAAAAGATTATAATTATGTCAGTATTTGAAGACAAAACGCTGCTAATAACGGGCGGCACAGGTAGTTTTGGTAATGCAGTTCTTAATCGTTTTTTGAGAACCGACATTGGTGAGATTCGCATCTTCAGTCGTGATGAGAAGAAGCAGGATGATATGCGTCACGACTTTCAGGCTCGTATGCCGGAGGTGGCCAACAAGATTAAGTTCTACATTGGTGACGTGCGCAACAAGAGCACGCTGAAGTACGCTATGAAGGGCGTGGACTATGTGTTCCACGCAGCAGCCCTAAAGCAGGTGCCCAGCTGCGAGTTCTTCCCGATGGAGGCTGTAAAGACCAACGTGATTGGTACAGACAATACGTTGGATGCCGCTATAGACGCTGGTGTTAAGTGTGTCATCTGTTTGAGTACAGACAAGGCTGCATATCCTATCAACGCAATGGGTATTACCAAGGCTATTGAGGAGAAGATAGCTGTGGCCAAGTCAAGACAGTCTGGCGAGACAAAGATTTGTTGCACACGTTATGGTAATGTTATGTGTTCAAGAGGTTCCGTAATTCCTCTTTGGATAGATCAAATCCGTCACGGAAACCCCATTACCTTAACAGAGCCCAAGATGACGCGCTTCATTATGAGCCTGGAAGAGGCTGTAGACTTGGTCCTCTTTGCCTTTGAACATGGCCAGAATGGCGACATTTTGGTACAGAAGGCTCCCGCTTGCACTATTCAGACCCAAGCTGAGGCTGTAAGGGATTTGTTTAAGCATCAGGCCCCAGCTGGAAAAGAACCGGAGATTAAAGTCATTGGTATTCGCCACGGTGAGAAGATGTATGAAACTCTTCTCACCAATGAGGAGTGTGCAAAGGCTGAGGATATGGGTAATTTCTACCGCGTTCCTGCAGACAACCGCACCTTGAATTACGACAAGTATTTCAAGGAAGGCGACACACAGCGAGTAACCCTTACAGAATTCAATTCTGATAATACAAAGAGGCTTACCCTTGAAGAAACCAAGGCCAAGATAGCAGACCTCACGTATATTCAGAATGAGTTGAATGGTATTCCTAATCTCGTATAACTATGGCAGCATTTAAAGATAATGGAAAACTGAAGCTGCTTATCATCGTAGGTACGCGTCCTGAGATTATCAGATTGGCAGCAGTGATTAATGAGTGCCGCAAGTATTTTGACTGCTTGCTGGCACATACTGGTCAGAATTATGACTATAATCTGAATGGTGTTTTCTTCAAGGACTTGAAGTTGGCAGATCCTGATGTATATATGGAGGCTGTAGGTAATGACCTGGGTGAGACCATGGGTAACATCATTGCCAAGAGCTACCAGCTTATGGTAGAGGTGAAGCCGGATGCCGTGCTTGTGTTGGGAGATACCAACAGCTGCCTTAGCGTGATTGGCGCCAAGCGTCTGCATATCCCCATCTTCCATATGGAGGCAGGTAACCGTTGCAAGGATGAGTGTTTGCCTGAGGAGACCAACCGCCGCATTGTGGACATCATCAGTGATGTGAATATGGCTTATAGCGAGCACGCGCGTAGGTATCTGGCTGACACCGGTCTGCCTAAGGAGCGTACATACGTTACCGGTTCTCCTATGGCTGAGGTACTCCACAATAACCTCAAAGAGATTGAGGCTAGCGAT